>Ga0302314_10000148_pt1 | contig 118687 bp, 114 predicted proteins | sample III_Palsa_N2_3_FD_200533 | JGI IMG/M metagenome (GOLD analysis project Ga0302314, IMG submission 200533) | Peat permafrost microbial communities from Stordalen Mire near Abisko, Sweden - III_Palsa_N2_3 | ecosystem: Environmental > Terrestrial > Soil > Palsa > Peat permafrost | place: Sweden... | reverse complement strand
AAGCTGATCCACATCGCCTACGGCGTCCTCAAACATCAACAGCCTTACAACCCGGCTCTCGTCTCAAAAATCGCTTGACGGGCAAGACGGTAGCTACGGGGCTCTCGCGCTGCTACGGCGAGGTGCACTCTGATTCGTCGCGTGGCGCTTGTGGGCGCCTTATGTTCGAAGGCGCACAGACGGGTGGTTTGCTGCGGGAGATAGTCGACGGGCTGGCAGTCGGAGCGGCAGGGACTGTCTGGACGCGATCGCAGCTGATACCGGAAAGGGAGTTCAAGTATCGCCGACAACACCGAACCCGCGGACCCGGCGGCCAAATCCAGGCGACGGCGGATTATTCTGATCGCCGTGCCGATTGTGATTTTTCTGGTCATCGTCGTATTCGTGTACTGGTTTTTCTTCGTGCGGGGCTACGAGTCGACCGACGACGCCTATACCGACGGCCGCGCCATTCCCATCGCTGCAAAGGTGGCCGGCTACGTCAAGGTGCTGGCCATCGATGACAATCAGGCGGTCAAGGCGGGCGATCTGATGCTGCAGATCGATCCGGCCGACTATGAGCTGGCCCTGGCCGATGCCGAAGCCTCGTCCGAGCAGGCGAAAGCGGAGCTGGAGTCGGCCCGGCTCGACCTGGAGGTGGAAAACACTTCCACCGGCTCCAATCTCAGCTCGGCCGAAGCGGCGCGCGGGCAGGCGCGGGCGAATCTGGACAAGGCGCTCGCCGATCAGAGCCGTCAGCAGGCGGTGAATCCATTGGCCACCACGCTGCAGCAAACCGACCAGGTGACGTCCGCGGCGCGGGTGCAGCGCATGCAGCTGAAGGACGCCGAGGCCAAGCTGCGCACGGCGAAGCTGGCGCCGCAGAATGTGGCGATCGCCGCTGCCAAGGTCCGGCAGTTGGAGGCGCAGGTGCAGGCGGCGCTTTCGCAGGTGGACCAGGCGCGGCTGAATCTGGGCTACACCGAGATCCGCGCGCCGCAGGACGGCCACGTCACCAAGCGCAATGTCGAACGCGGCAGTTATATCCAGGTGGGACAGAGCCTGCTGATGATTGTCGGCGATCAGGTCTGGATCACCGCCAATTACAAGGAAAATCAGCTCGCCCATATGCACCGGAACCAGCCGGTGCGGATCCGCGTCGATGCATTCCCCGATCTGCGCCTGAGCGGTCATGTCGACAGCGCGCAGTTCGGCAGCGGCTCGCGTTTCTCGGCCTTTCCGGCGGAAAATGCGACCGGAAATTACGTCAAGATCGTGCAGCGGTTCCCGGTCAAGATCGTCATCGACAAAGGACTTGATCCGAACCGGCCGCTGCCCCTGGGTGCATCGGTCGAGCCGACGGTCGACGTCCGGTGAGCGCGCCCGCCGGCGCGGCCACGGCGCAGGCGGACCGGCGTCCGGGCGTCAATCCCTGGCTGGTGGCGGTGGTGGTGACCAGCGCCGCCTTCATGGAGATTCTGGACACGACCATCGTCAACGTGGCGCTGCCGCATATCGCCGGCAGCCTGTCGGCGAGCAGCGATCAGGCGACCTGGTGCATCACTTCCTACCTGGTCGCCAACGGCATCGTCCTGCCGGTCAGCGGCTGGCTGTCGTCGATATTCGGACGCAAGCGTTATTTTCTCGGCTGCATCCTGGGCTTTACCGTCTGCTCGTTTCTGTGCGGCCTGGCGACCAGCTTGCCGGAGTTGATCATCTTCCGCGTCATGCAGGGCATCTGCGGCGGCGGCCTGCAGCCTTCGCAGCAGGCCATCATTCTCGATACGTTCCCGCCGGAAAAGCGCGGGCAGGCGTTTTCGCTGACGGCGGTCGCCACCGTGGTCGCGCCGGTGCTGGGCCCGACCCTCGGCGGCTGGATCACCGATACCTATAGCTGGCGCTGGATCTTTCTGATCAATGTGCCGGTTGGATTGCTGGCCTGGTTCCTGGTCAATCTTCTGGTGCGGGAGAAGCCGCAGGAAGGTGCGCGCGACCGCGGCCAGATGCTCAGGATCGACTACATCGGCATCGGGCTGATCGCGCTCGGCTTCGGCTGCCTGCAGGTGATGATGGACAAGGGCGAGGATTACGACTGGTTCGCTTCGGACTTCATCCGGATCTTCGCCGTGCTCGCGGCGCTCGGACTCGGCGGTGCCGTGATCTGGTTGCTCAACACCAAAAATCCGGTGGTGGATTTGCGGGTGTTCGCCAATCGCAATTTCGCGATGGGAAATCTGATGATTTTCATTTTTGCCGGCCTGCTCTACTGCAGCGCGGTACTGATCCCGCAGCTGGTGCAGCTGCAATTCGGTTATACGGCATTGCTGTCGGGCCTGGTGATATCGCCGGGCGCGGTGATTACCATCATCGCCTTGCCCATCGTCGGCATGCTGATGAACCGGGTGTCGGCGCGCACGCTGATGATGGTGGGATTTGCCTGGCTTTCCGTTTCCTTCTTCTATAGTTCGCTGCTGACGCCGCAGATCGACTACGACACGCTGGTCTTGATGCGTGTGGCACAGAGTGTCGGCATCGCGCTTCTGTTCGCGCCGATCAGCACCAGCGCCACCGGCACATTGAGGCCGGAGCAGAACGTGGCGGGGGCTTCCCTGTTCACCATGTCGCGCAACGTTGGCGGCAGCATCGGCATCTCGCTGGCCACGGCGACGGTGGCGAATCGCACGCTGGTTCATCAGGCGTATCTGTCCCAGCATCTCAGCGCATTGAGCCAGCCGTTTGCCGATCTGCTGGCCCGCGGCACCGCGACGCTCGAATCCCTGGGACGTGGCGCCGCGGACGCGCAGAGTCAGGCGACCGGGCTGATCTACCGGACCTTGCTGGCGCAGGCTTCGGTGATGGGCTACGCCGATGTCTATGTGTATTGCGGCATCGCCGCGGCCCTGGTGGTTCCGCTTGGTTTTCTGGTGAAGCCGGTGGTGAAGAAGAAAGGCGCCACGGCCGGGGCGGGGCACTGAGATGGCGCGCCCACTCCGAACTGTTTTGCCGGGGCTGGCCTGCCTGATCCTCGCCGCCTGCATGATGGGACCGAACTACCAGCGGCCAACAACACAGACGCCCGCGCAATGGTCTGGCGCCCTGGCCGGGGGTACGACCGCGGACAGGGGGGCGTTGGCTGAATGGTGGAAAGGCTTCAATGACCCGATTCTCGACTGGCTGGTGGATCGGGCAGTGAGCGGCAATCCCGATTTGCAAGCCGCGGCGGCGCGCATCGCGCAGGCGCGTGCGCAGAGCGACGCCGCGGCCGGCGCCTTGTTTCCAAGCCTGACCGGCAACGCCTCTTACAAGCGCTATCGGTTGCCGAGCGATCTGAAAAGTCTGGTTCAACAACCCGCCGCCGGCGCATCGGCGTCCAGCGCGGGCGGCCTGCAGATCCCCGCCTATCTGAACGTGTACCAGTTGGGTTTCGACGCCAGCTGGGAGCTGGACTTATGGGGAGGCAATCGCCGCGCCCTGGAAGGCGCGCAAGACAGCGCCGAGGCCGCGGAGGCGCAGGGGCGCGGAGCGATGGTTTCGGTGCTGGCCGAACTCGGCACCGACTATGGCGTGCTGCGCGCCACCCAGTTGCGCATCAACATCGCCAAACATACGCTCGAGGACGAGCAGCAACTGCTCGACCTGACGCAGGATCTGGGGCGCCACGGTCTGACCAGCGAACTGAATATTGCGCAGGCGCAGGCCAGTCTTGAAACGACCCGCGCCAGCTTGCCGCCGCTGCAGTCCGCCGCGCTGCAAACCATCCACGCCATCGCCATTCTCCTCGGCGAACTGCCGGAATCGCTGGAGGTGGAACTGTCGAGTGAGGCGCCGCCGCTGCCGGTGCCGCCGTCGGTGCCCGCCGGCCTGCCTTCCGATCTGCTGTTGCAGCGCCCCGATATCCAGCAGGCCGAGCGTGAACTGGCCAGCGCGACGGCTGAGATCGGCGTGACGGCGGCGCAGCGTTTGCCCAACGTATCGCTGACCGGCTCGACCGGCTATGACAGCTCGCAGCTCGATGCCCTGCTCAAGAGCGGCGCCTGGACCTGGAACCTTGGCGCTTCATTGACGGCCCCGTTGTTCGATGCCGGCCGGCTGGCGGCGAATCAAAGAGCGGCGGAAGCGGCGGCGCAGCAGCAGGTCGCGGCCTACCGCAAGACGGTGTTGCAGGCTTTTCGCGAAGTCGAGGATGGTCTCAGCGGGCTCGCCGCGGACCGCGAACAGGCGGGATCGCTCGAAGCGGCGCTCGGCGCCAATCGCACCGCATTGCAGCGCTCGACCGATCTGTATCGCAATGGACTGGGCAACTACATCGACGTGCTCAACGCCGACCGCAATGTGGCCAGCGGCGACGATCAGCTCGCGCAAAATCAGCAAACGCAAATCCGCGATCTGATCGGGCTGTACAAAGCGCTTGGGGGCGGCTGGCAGGTGGCCGAGCTGGCGAAGCCGCAGGAAGGCAAATAGGGGCGTCGGAAAGCTTCGGGGGGAGTTTCGATGGCGGTTGCGGGCTGGAGCATTACCGCGATTTGCCGCGTTGCGGGTGTGGTACGCGTTCCGCCTGCGGCGGAAGGTGGAATGCGCTGCGCTTATTCCACCCTACGGTTGCTCGACACACCCGCTGGCGCGGGCACTCGGGACGAACGGAGTTTGGTCATGTGAAAAGCGCCCCTCACCCCGGCCCTCTCCCCACTGCGTGGGGAGAGGGAGTGGCGGGCACAGCCCGCCCTACGGGGGAAGCAGGGTTAGAGGGTGAAGACCATGCGGGCGGCGGAGTCCTTGGGCCAGGCGGATTCGACTTGGGTGAGGGGGATGGATTCGGTGGCGATGCGGAAGCCTGCCGTGGGGGCGGCGTGGAGGAGGCCGGCGATGCAGCGGATCAGGCCTTGGTGGGAGACGCTGCCGAGGCCGGTGCCGAGGAGTTCGAGGCCGCTGCTGCGCAGGGCGGCGGAGGGGAGGGAGAGGGTGGGGCCGGCGAGGGAGCCGATGTTGATGAAGCGGATGCGGGGGGCGGCTTCGGCTTTGCCGTGGCCGGTGGCGGCGATGAGGATGGCTTCGGCGGTGGGGCCCCACAGGTAATCGAGGACGATGTTGATGCCGCCGGCGATTTCCTCGTGCAAGCGGGCGCTGAGGGCTTCGGGGGATTGGCTGAGGGGGATGAAGGTGTCGGCGCCGAGGGCGAGGAGTTCGGCTTCGATGTTGGGGTTTCTTCCCGTCACGACGATGCGGCCGGCGCCGAGATGCCTGGCGACCTGGATGGCGAGGCGGCCGGAGGCGCCGGTGGCGCCGTTGATGAGGACGGATTCGCCGGGCTGGAGCTGGGTGCGTTCGCGCAGGGCGGCCCAGGAGGACATGCCGGGGTTGGCCATGGCGGCGGCGGTGATGTCGTCGATGTCGTCGGGCAAGGGGATGGTGTTGGCGGATTTGACGGCGACGCGTTCGGCCATGGCGCCGACGGGCGGGCGGGGGAAGGCGAAGTAGACGCGCTGGCCGTCGGCCAGGCAGCCGACGCCGTCGACGCCGGGGATCAGGGGCGGGGTGATGCTGCTGTAGTGTTTGCCGGCGGCCTGGGCTTTGACGAGCTGGCTTCTGGCGGCGGCCTTGACGGTGACGATGACTTCATCGGGGCCGGCGGCGGGCTCGGGGAAGTCGCGGTACTGGGGAGGACGGTCGAAGGTTTCGACGACGGCGGCTTTCATGGTGTGGGGTCTCCGGAGGGGCGATGCTGGTGGTTGGAACAATTTGGGTTTAGTTGCACACACACGAAAAATCGGAAGCGCCCTCTCCCGGCCCTGCGGGCCACCCTCTCCCGCTAGCGGGAGAGGGGAGGCAGATGGTTGCACTGATACGAAAAGCGCTCTAGTTGGTTTGCAGCAGGGCGCGGAGTTGTTCGTCGCGGGGGCGCAGGACTTCGAACAGGCCGAGGGCGCGCAGGGCGGGCAGGGCTTCGAGGATGTCGCGTTCGGCTTCGGCTTTTTCGGCGGCGGGCGTCGCTGCATTACCCCAGGTGCGGGCGTTGGCGAGGAAGGCGGCGACGGTGCCTTTGCGGACGAGGACGCCGGCGATCTGGCCTTCGTTGATGTGGTCGGGGAGGATGTCTCTGGCTTTCATGGGGGCGGCTCCTGGCTGCGAGTGAGGCCAGCTTAGGGGGAGCGGGTTGGCTCGACTACCCCGTTTCTGCCAATTTATACTGCGTTGACGCCATGCCCGCTCCTCCCACTCCCTTCGTTGCGCTGTCGCTGCTTGAGTCGGCGGAGTTGCCGCTGCTGGTGGCGATCGAGCAGACCGACCGGGATGTACGCGACTCGCCTGCGCACAGTCACGCCGCCGGGCAGCTTCTGGGCAGTGCTCGCGGCTTGCTTTCGGTGAGCTGCGGCAACGGCAGTTGGGTGGTGCCGGCGACGCATGCGATGTGGATTCCGCCGCACCAGGTGCATGCGCTGCGTTCGCATGGGCCGTTTTCCGGATGGAGCGCTTATATCGCGGAGCGCGGCTGCGCGGATCTGCCGCAGACGCCGCGCACGCTGCGCATAAGCGGGCTGCTGCGCGAGGCGGTGCATCGGGCTGCGAGCTGGGAGCTGGGGCCGCGGACGGGAGCGCGGGCGCATCTGGCCGAGGTGGTGATGGATGAGATCCGGACGTTGCCGGAGGAGCCGCTGGGGTTGGCGATGCCGCAGGATGCGCGCCTGCTGCGCATTGCGGAGGCGATGATCGCCGATCCTGCCGATGGGCGCGGGCTGGAGGCCTGGGCGGAGTGGGCGCACGTACCGATGCGTACGCTGTCGCGGCGCTTCGTGGTGGAGACGGGATTTACCTTTACGGCGTGGCGGCAGCGGGCGCGGTTGTTGCGCTCGCTGGAGCTGCTGGCGGAGGGCGTGGCGGTGACGACGATTGCGCTGGATCTGGGGTATGACAATGTCAGCGCGTTTATCGCGATGTTCCGGCGGACGTTTGGGGTTTCGCCGCGGCGTTATGGGGCGGTGGGGCGGGGCTTGGCGTCGACGTGATTGGCGTGTGCCTGCGCGTTCCGCCTGCGGCGGAAGGTGGAATGCGCTTCGCTTATTCCACCCTACGGGGTGGGATAAGAACTGCTTGATTGGCAGGGGGAAATAGTTAGGGGAAAGGTATTGCGGTTGGCGGTGGAGAAGAATATAAATGTGGTGTGCTTGTCGTGGTGCGACCACGGCACAGTGAGGCCCCGCCGTCGAGCGGGGCTTTTTCGTTTTCGCCCCTGTCCTGCTCTTTGAGCGAGGGGTGCGCCGGGTTGCCGGCGCTTTATTTATAGGGCCGCCTGAGGGCGGTTTTTTTGTGGGTGGGGTTGGTGGATTGAGCGTGCGGGGTGGATGGGGCGATGGCGGAATGCGCTGCGCTTATTCCGCCCTACGGTGGGTGTGCGCGTGGCCCCTCGATACACCCGCTGCGCGGGCACTCGGGGCGAACCGGCCTTTTTGTGAGTTTCCAAAACGCCTTGTCACAAGGCGGTGCGAGGTTTGAGATGAAGAAGTTGAGCGATCAGGAGATGGCGACGCTGCGGACGACGTACGCGGCGGTGATGGTGGCGCTGCAACGGGGGCGGGTGCCGGTGGGGCGGGAGCTGCAGAGGCTGCTGAAGGATTCTTGGGATCTGGTGCGGGAGCCTTCCGATCCGGCTTTGGCGTTTCAGGCGAAGCGGGCTTCGCCGCTGTTGCTGCCGTTCGGTGCGGGGATGCAGTGATGGTGATGATGCCTTGTGCGCATGAGCCGGCGGGGTATGGCGGGCTGCTGTCGTTCCGCATCGATCCCAGTACCGATTATTACGAGCAGGTGCGCTGCGCTTATGAGACGGCGGCGGAGTACGGGACGCCGGTGGGCGGGGCTTACAGCATTGAGGAGGACGGGGAAGTGCTGCATATCGCTTATGAGAAGTATCGGGTGCTGCATTGAGCGGGCCGGGGGATGTGATCGCGGGGATGGCGCCGCCGCAGGACAATGCACCGGCGCGGAATCCGGCGGGGTGGCCCAATCAGCGTGGACGGCGCGGGAAGCGCGAGCGCGACGAGGAGCTGCAAGATGCTGCCTCGCCTGGTCGTGCGCGTGAATCGCTTGAAGGGCGCGAGGCGGATGCGGCTGGTGAGCGCGGGCGCTTCAGCGGGGATGGGGATAGCGGCTCGGGCGCGGAGAGCGCGCAGGAGCCAGTCTCGCCGGAGAGCATGAATGCGCTGGCGGGGTATATCCGCTCTTCCTGGGCGCGCAACAAGCGTGCAAGGGATGTGGTGGAGCATCGCTTGCTGGCTTGTCTGCGGGCGCGGCGCGGGGTTTATGCGCAGGCCGAGATGGCGGAGATGTGGACGGCGGATGCGGGGGAGCCGATCTATCTGGCGCTGGCGGCGACGAAGATGCGCGCGGCGGAGGCGGCCTTGCGCGAGCTGCTGCTGCCGGATGGGGAGCGGCCCTGGGGGCTGGAGGCGACGCCGATTCCGGATCTGCCGCCGGAGGTGTCCGCGCCGATCGAGGAGCGGGCGGCCTGGATGGCGCGGCAGCAGATGCACCAGGTGGCGGCGCGGACGGGGAAGGTGGTGGCGCTGGATCAGTTCGCGGCGATTGCGGCGCGGCTGCAGGCGCAGTTGCGCGACGAGGTGCTGGAGGCTTCGCGCAAGGAGGCGAAGACGCGCGCGATCCGCATGGAGGATGTGATCGAAGAGCGGATGGAGCGGGGCGGGTATTACAAGGCGATTGCGGAGTATGTGCAGCACTTCTGCACGTATCCGGCGGCGGTGTTGAAGGGGCCGTTTCTGCGACGGGGCAAGCGGCTGCAATGGCTGCGGGCGGCGGAGCCGGACGTGGTGTCGGCGCCGGAGCTGACCTGGGCGGCGGTGAGCCCGTTCGACTGTTATCCCGCGCCGGAGGCGGAGAGTTGCCAGGACGGGGATTTCATCGAGCGGATCCGCATGACGCGGGCGGATCTCTATGAATGCATCGGCACGCCGGGGTATTCCGAAAAATCAATCAGGGCAGTTCTGGAGCAGCATCAGAGCGGGGGGCTGCGGGCCTGGCTGTGGTCCGACGCGGAGCGGCGCATGCTGGAGGGGGAGACGCACGATGTGTGGATTCCCGATTACCTGGTGGATGCGCTGCATTTCTGGGGCAGCGTGGAGGGGCGGGTGTTGCTGGAGTACGGCATCACGGAAGGGGTGGGCGATCCGCTGGGGTATTACGAAGTGGATGCGGTGCTGATCGGCAGCGAGGTGATCCGCTGCGAGATCAACGACGATCCGCTGGGGCGCAGGCCGTATCACAACGCGAGTTATGACCCGGTGCCGGGGGCGTTCTGGGGTAATTCGATCTACGACATGATGCGCGACTGCCAGGCGATGGTGAATGCCTGCGCGCGGGCGCTGAATGCGAACCTGGGCCTGGCCTCGGGGCCGATCATGGGGATCGACATGTCGCAGTTGGCGGCGGGGCAGGATCCGAAGGCGCTGCGGCCGTTGCAGATCATTCAGCTCGACCGCTCGCGGGCGCAGGCGGCGGCCGATCCGATCCGCTGGTATCAGGCGGACAGCCGGGCGGCAGAGCTGCTTTCGATCATCGAGAAGTTCGAGCAGAAGGCGGACGACCTGACCGGCATTCCGCGCTACATGTATGGGAACGAGAACATGAATGGGGCCGGTGCTACGGCTTCGGGCTTGTCGATGCTGATGGGGACCGCGGCGAAGGGTTTGCAGCGGGCGGTGGCGAATATCGACCGCGGGGTGATTTCACGCACGGTGGAAGCGGCGTATCTGCACGAGATGCTTTACAACCCGGACGAGTCGATCAAGGGCGATTGCGCGGTGAGCGCGCGGGGCACGGCGGCGCTGCTGATCAAGGAGCATTTGCAGCAGACGCGGACGCAGTTCCTGGCGCTGACGGCGAACCCGATCGACATGCAGATCATCGGCATGAAGGGGCGCCGCGCGGTGCTGGCGGAGGTGGTGAAGGCGCTGGCGATGCCGGTGGAGGACATCGTGCCGAGCGAGCAGGAGCTGGAGGCGCAGCTCAACCAGAAGCAGCAAAAGCCGCCGCCGCAGCCGACGCCGGACGCGGCGCTGAAGGCGCAGAGCGACAAGAACAAGACGGATTCGCAGGAGCGGATCGCCGGGGCGCGCATCGCGGGGCAACTGGCGAGGGAAAGACTGAAGCGGGGTGAGGACCATGTTGCGACTGACGCCGGAGCAGTACCGGACGCTGGCCAATCTGCAGCGGCAGCCTGAAGGTCAGGCCCTGGTGGAGTTGCTGCGCCTGGCGCTGGAGGAGGCGCAGGTGGGGTTGCGCACGGCGACGGGGGAGCGGGTGGGGTGGTTGCAGGGGGAGGCGCAGTGTCTGGCGGAGTGGGTGAAGTGGTTTGAGGGGGCGGGGAGGTTGGGGGGACGGTAGAAGAAGCCTAGTGGGTTCCTAATCAATACTGAGGCATACGAGATTTTGACAGGGGGGATATCCGGACGATACCCTGGACAGTGCGCTGGGCGATGCACTGTTGTCCAGCGACTGGCAGCCACCGCCGGCGGACTTGCAGGGCATTCTGGCTCTGCCCAACGGCATCATGGCGGGATTCTTCGCCAATACGCTGTGTCTGTCGGCGCAGAACTATCCCTTCGCCTGGCCGGTGGATAATCAGTTGCCGACGGATACGCCGATCGTCGCCATCGCGGCCATCGACAGCACCGTGCTGGTGCTGACGCAGGGGCATCCGTACACGGCCTGGGGCAGCGATCCTTCCGCCTACAGCATGAGCAAGGAGACGGCCAATCAGGGCTGCGTCTCCAAGCTCAGTGCGGCGACGCACAAGCGGCTCGGCGTGGTCTACGCCAGCGGCAACGGGCTGTGCTACTACCGCGGGCAGGGTGATCTGGATCTGATCCGCATGCCGGGCGGCGATCCCTACTTCAGCCTGGAGCAATGGCAGGCGCTGAATCCGGCTTCGATCCTTGGCGTGGTGCACGACGACAAGTACTGGTGGTGGTACCAGACGGCAGGCGGGGTCAAGGGCGGCTACGTGCTGGACCTGTCGCCTGCCGGCTTCGGCCTGGTGGCTCTGGATTTTCATGTCACGGCGGCTTATGTCGATGCGACCACGGACACCTTGTACTTCACGCCGGATTTCAGTGTGTATCCGGTCAATGGCAGCGTGGTGAATGCGGCGCTGAATGTGTTGTCGCAGTGGGAAGGCGGCAGCGGCCTGCGTGCACGGACTTGGGAGCGCGACGATTTCCTGCTGCCTCGGCCCGGGTGTTTCTCGATGGCGCGGGTGCGCGGCGAAGACTACGCCGATCTCCATTTGACGGTGAGCTGCGAGAACGGCACGGCCTTCGATGGCACGGTGACCGGGCCGGGGCCGTTCGTGATGGCGCCGCTGGTGGGGGTGCGCTGGAATATCGCCCTGAGCGGCACTTCCACGGTGAATACGGTGGAAGTGGTGGAGCGCTGCGAGGATCTCGGGGCTTGATCCGTCTCGATATCGACGCGGTGTGGGACGAGTTTCTGAAGCTTGCGGCGCCGGTAATGGCGGATGAGGACGATGGTCCGGAGGATATCCGGCAGGCTTGCCGCAACGGTCAGGCCTGGTTGTTCGGCAACGACGGCGCTTACCTGGTGCTGCAGTACCAGTTGCGTCCGGCCACGGCGCGCATGCAGTTGCTGATCTGGCTGGCGGTGTCGCGCGGGGCGCAGGGCTGCATCGCGCGCAATCTGCCGTTCGCTGAGGCGCTCGCGCGTCGGCTCGGCGCCAGCCGGCTGCTGTTCAAGACAAAACGCAAGGGTTTCGACCGGGCCATGCCGCGGGGCTGGACGGCCGATCACATCATCTGGACGCGGGAGTTGGCGGATGGCTAAGGGCAATGTGAACACGTCGCCGGCAATGGCGGCTTACGAGAACGCGATGCAGCAGAGCGCCTCGCGTTCGGTCAATTTCTGGATGCCGGTGCAGCAGTATTTCGCGCGCAGCCTCAACCAGAACCAGCCGGGGCTGGAGCAGGGCGCGCGCGGCCTCGCGGCGGCGAGTGCGCGCACGGCTGGCCACGTCGGCATGCAGCGGACGCTGGGCGCGGATGCGGCGAGCGGGCGCAGCGCTGGCTCCGGTGCATTTCTTGGTGATATACAGCGCGGCAACAATGCCACGGCGCAGGCGTCGGGAATGGGCATGGCCGACGCGACCAGCCGCACCGAGCGGCAGTGGGTGAATGGCATGCAGGATGTGATCGGCATGGGGCAGTCGGATCAGGCGACCGCACAGCAGGGCATGCAGGCGGCGGCGAACCAGGAGCAGGCTTACGAAGAGGCACGCTCGCAGTATTTCAATAATGCGATGGCGGGTATTGGCCAGGCGGCGAGCCAATTGATCAGCTCCGGCGCCGGCGCCATGAACGGCATGGGAGGCAGCTGATGGCATTTCTCGGATTGCGGCTGGGGCCGAATGTGCAGTACGACTCGTATACGCAGAGTCTGGCCAATCTGTCGCAGTTGCAGTGGACGCAGGCGACGCAAGGTTTCTATCCCTACCAGAATCAGATGGTGCAGTACGCGGAAGATCCCAACTACATCCCGACCATGCGCGCGCAGGCTCAGAGCGGCGCCGATGCGGCGGTGAATGCGCAGCAGGCGGGACAGGCGCGGCAGCTTGGCTTGATGGGGGTGAATCCGACGGCACCGCAGGCGGCGGCGATGGCCAAGTCCAACGCGCTGGCCAAGGCGCAGGCCGAGGCGGGGGCGATGAACACGGCCGCGCAGGGCGCGTATGCCAATCAGCAAGCGGCATTGACGGGGGTATGAGATGGCGGGCTTATTGAGTGATTCCATCAATGCCGGCGAGGCCGGCCTGCGCGGCATGGCCGATGCTTCGGCGATGAAGACCGGGCTGATCCTGCAGAACGACCAGATCAACGCGCAGCACGAGGCGGGCAAGTTCACGCTGGCGGGGCAGGTCATCGGCGCGGCCATCGGCAGCATCTGGGGGCAGTCCGGCGCCGGTGCTGCGATCGGCAAGCAGGAAGGGGCCAAGTGGGGCGGCATCATCAGCGGCACCGGGCCTTCGGCCGGTGGCGGTGAGGCGCAGGGCAGCGGCGAATCGATGTTGTTCGGCTCGCTGCTGAGTCATCTGCGGCAGGGGCAGGCGAGCAAGCCGGCTCCTGCTGCCAGCCCTGCCCCAAGTCCCGCTCCCGGCCCCAGTACCGATAGCGCGTCCCAAAAGACCAGCGCTGACTACGGCTATAACGATTATTCCGCTGGCGAGGTGGCCCCTGACACTGGGGGTGGGGATGCTTCGATGGGTGGTCTCAATGGGTATGCTGGGCCTGACGTCACTTCTTTAGGCGATATGAGCGGCGGTATCGGTGGCGACGCGTCAATCGCCGGTGCCGCGGCAGGGGCGGAGGCTGCGGCATGAGGGCTGGAGTATTTCACGGTGATCTGATGGACAGCTTGCATCATGGCTACGAGGATGCGACTAGGGCGCGCCATCAGCGCTTTCAGGCGCAGATGGCCTTGCTGGCGAAGCGGAGTGTGGGCTCGCAGCGGCGTTGGCAGGAGTCGCGACATCGTTTGCAGGCGCTGGATCGGGCGGAGCAGATCGAGCGTGGGCAGGCGGCGGCCGATCCGCGTTTCGGCGTCGATCCGCAGGTGACGCGGCAGCATGTGGCGCATCGCAATGCGGTCAATGCGGCGCGGCTCAACGAGTACGGTAAGTTCGCCGGGCCCGAGTTGCAGCACTGGGATGACGCGGCGGAACGTACTGCGGCCGAGTTGCATCAGGGGCGGCGCTCGTTCGCGCAGCTGGCGCCGGGCGATCTGGCGGCGGCGATCGCGCATGCCACCAATCTCGATCCGCAGGAGTTGCAGGCGGGTTCGGATACAGTGCGTGCGGCGCAGGACGTTGTGCGAGCTGCCCAATCCGGCGACACGACAGCGGCGCTGCCGGCGCTGAACCTGCTCTACCACCGGGTGCTGCAAGGCCATGTCGGCCGGCATCTGCACGATGGCAGCGTGATCTCGCGGGCGCCGCGCATTGTCGGGCTGCATCCGAATCCGCGCGATCCTGCGCAGACCACCTTTGCGGCGCAGCTCAGCGTGACCAGTCCGGATGGTCGCGCCGGCACCGCGCTGCGGCCGCTGATGCTGGACAGCGGGCATCTGTCGCTGCATCCCGACGATGCGCGCGGCCATGCGGTGCTGAGTGTGCCGACGCACGAGTTCGTGCATCACACGCTCGGCCTGGCCACCACCATCCTGGCGGCGCAGCATCCGCAGATCCAGGACAAGCTGGCGGCGGTGCCGGAGGCGCAGCGGCAGCGCAATCGTGCGCTGCTGGATTTGAGCATGGCGCTGGGCAGCAAGAGTCCACGGCAGGCGCTGGATTTCAAGCCGCTCGGCAATGGCGATATCGCCGTTGCGGATGCGGGCGGCTTGCATCGGCGGGTGAGCCTGCCGGCGGCGCGGCGTGCCAGCTTGGAGGAGCAGTACCGGCAGGCGTTGGAGCGGGGGGACCGCGATGGCGTCGAGAGCGTTGGCAAGTCGCTGGCGGCGGCGAAACGCGGTCAGGCTCCGCATACGCTTGGCTCTTCGCCGAAGCAGGCCAGCGCAACCGTGGACCCTTACTTGAAGGGACGCCTGTATCTGGGACATGACGGCCGCAAGGCGCGCTATCTGGGTGGCGGCAAGTGGGGTGCGCCGTAGTGGCAGGTGACGACGATTTTCGTGGCTTCCTGCCGGCTTCGGCGGAGCCGCTCGATGAGTACGGGGATTTCCGGCCGGCGGGTACGCAGCCTTTGCCGGAGGCGGGTGGGGTGCCGTTGCGGGATGTTCCCGCCGCTGCTTCCGCCGATGATTCCGCGCTCGCGCAGTGGATGGCTCCGCTGCGTCGCGTGGGGTTGGACACGGGCGATGCCACGGTCGCGCCGGTGGCACCACCGTCTTCACCCGCGCCGCAGCGCGAGGTAGGTGCGCTGGATACCTTGAAGCGCACTGGCGAAGCGGGGCTGCGCCGTGCCTGGGCTGGTGTGCTGACCACCGGCGGGGCGCTGGCGGAAGCACAGGGGCAGGCCGGACCGGCTGCCATGGGCGAGGGCCTGCTCTATGCGCCGCCGGAGTTGCTGAATCAGCCGCCGGTATACGGGGCGGGTGATCCATTGATGGCGGCGGCGGACCGGCAAAATGATCTGGCCCGCCAGGCCGACATCCAGAAGAACGAGAAAGCGCCCTTCCTTCCGGCACTGATCGGCGGCGCCAGCAATGTGCTGGCGGCGCCGTTCGCACCGCAGCAGGCAGCGACCGCGCAACTGCGGCGCGGCGCGGATGCGGTGCAGGCGATCAAGGCCGCGGGTGCGGAGATCCCGGCTTCGGCCATTGCCATCGCCGCGCCGGAGCTGGGCGGACGTCTCGGCGGCGGCTTGGCGGACTCGGCTTTGGCACGGTTTGGCGGACAGTATGCGGGCGCGCTGTTGCCGCGGGTTGCGGCCAATACGGCAGGCAAGGTGGTCGGCGGCGGACTGTCCGATGTAGTGGCGGAGCCGCTGGCGACGATAGTGCGCAACAGCGGCTTGTCGGCGGATCAGCGGCAGCCGATGGCGGTGACGCCGCAGGGTCTGGGGGCCAGTGCCGTATTAGGCGGCCTGGCGCGCGGGCCTGGCGAGGCGGCGCCTGGGGCGTTGCGCGGTTTGCAAGGACCGGCGGGCGGTGCGCCGGATGTTCAGATTCCCTTGCGCGGCGGGATGGCGGACGTGGTGCAGGATGCTGCACCGGCGTCGCAACAAGCTGTCGTAGGGGTGCGCGGGCTGGCGGAGCCGCCGCCTGAGGTGGAGCGACCGCCGCCGCTTGGTGATGCTGTACCGGACAACGCCCCTCGTAATGAGGGGCTAGTTGTTTCTGGGGATGAGGATCGGAGCGAAAAGCCTGTCGGCGAGAACGCCCCAACTGAGGGGATCGGGCTACGGACCGATGTAGAGCCTCAAGATCCAACGGCTTATAGTGTGGCCTATGAGCACCGGCTCGATCCTGCAGATCGCGGAAAGAGTCGAGAGGTGCATGAGCGTCTAGCGAATGAGGCTTTGCATGGCGATCTAGAAAAATATAATGATCTCGAAGGGTATATGGAATCCCTGATCCCGGGCATAGGGGCGTCGGTATCTCCTGTAGGGGGAAGGGAGACGCCGCAAGGATGGACGTGGGAGCATGCGTCCACTTCGACGGCGTTTGGTGAGAAAGGGGTTATGCGGCTTGTCCCGGATGCGCAGCATACGCCGGGATCTCCTTGGTGGAGAGTTTTTCATCCCGACAAGGGAGCAGCGGGTGGTTACTCTGAATGGGCTATTCCAGCGGGTGCGCCGCCAAATAAAAGGAGGAATAGGTGAGCGATGGATCGATATAAAGGCAAGCCGCTACTCCGGTTGCTCGAATGCTATGTGCTCGATGCGATCGGGATGTTGCACGACGAGCACAGGGAAGTTCTGCATCGGATGGAGCCCCGTCTGACCAGGGTATTCGGGCATGAGGGCACTTGGCTGGATATTCTGATCAAGGAAATGGAATTTCCGGATACGCTGCCGGGGAAAATCAGGAAGAATTGGGAGGGATTCCTCGCCGCCGCGCGTGCGCAGGGTGCCGCAGTCGATCCGGAGGAATATGCGCAGCGGTTCGTCGATGCGAATTTTCCAGGGATTGAACCGGGTGCGGGTACGGGCTGATCGATACGGTCGCCCTAAACTAAGACAGTTCAAGCGGCTGGCGACGGTTATCGATGCCAAGCTCAGGTCTGCATTCAATCCGCAAGCAGGAGGGTGATGGGATGCAGGGATTCTATGTATTGGAGCCGGAAGTTGCCGGGGGATTCGGCGAAAATACAATCCTTACACGGACTCCAGGAAAATCAATGCTGGTTCACAAGCTCCACTATCAGTTTGATGGTTGGCTTGGTGATCCGCTTTGGAGACGGCCCCTTGCTATATCGTTTCTGAATCGCTGGCTCAAGGGATTGAGCGGGCGAACTTCACCGGTGTGACATTTGATGAAGTGGAAGTCACGACATCCGACCAGTTCCGGGACATTTATCCAAACAGGCAGCTTCCGCATTTCGTCTGGCTGAAGGTTGACGGAACGCCTGGAAGCGATGATTTTGGAATTGCACCCGGTCTGCAGCTTGTAGTCTCGGAGCGGGCACTCAATTTTCTTGGAGAAAATGGCGTGTCGCACGCGGAGATTGCACCGTTTCAAATGCCGAAATCCTGCAGTTGAGTCATGTCGCGTTCGGTCTGAGGCCAGTTTCGCGGGTCTGTGCCGGGTTAACTCACCAAATGGATTGCGCCGCGCGCTTTGCGCGCGATGGCGCTGCGGTCCGCTGATTCATTGCATTGAGATTGTGAAGCCGCTTTCTGCGGAGGTCTTGGAGTGTCCGACGATCATGCTTGAACGGGATGTGCGGTAATGGCGATGGACGATGATTTCCGCGGCTATGTGCCGGCCGCCGGTGCTTCGGCTAAGGAGTACGGCGATTTCGTGCCGGTGGGGACGCAGCCTCTGCCGGAGGCGGATGGACCGCCTTTGCGTAATGCGGGGCGCGACGTCGCGGCCGGGGCCGTTGCGCCGTGGATGGCGCCGCTGCGTGGCCTGGGGCTGGCGACGGACGATACGGCGGCGGGGGCTGATACCCACGTCAAGCCGGGTGCCACGATGGAGGCACCGCGGCCTCCCGTTGCAGGCCTGTCGACCGGTCCGCAGCCGATCGCGGCGAGGACGGCCGCACCGGGGCTTGCGCCGCCGGGGTCGTCCGGGCTTTCCGGTGCTGCGCAGTCCTGGGATGCGATCGCCGCCGATCCCGCTTTTGGCAAGCTGCCGGCACAGCAGCGGCAGCAGGCCAAGGAAGATTATTTCAGGAAGGTGGTGGCGCCGGGACTTCCGGCGCAAACGCGTACTGGCCTTTCTGATTTCGGCATCCACCTCGATCCTTATGTGGACGCGGAGAAGGGCGAGGATCAGGAGGCGGCTGCTGCCGCTCGCCAGAGGATGACTCAGGCGCACACGGATTTCATGGCGCGGCAGCCGGTTCAAAGCAGTTGGGGCGAGTATCTGAAAAATGACTTGCCCAAGGACGCCGCCGATGTGCTGCTCAAGCTGTATGGCTACGCCAAGCTGGCCAAGGACTGGTTCGGCAGCAGTCCGGGCGGCAATGTGCAGGCGCGTCTGGTGCAGCAGTACCTGGCCGATCCGGGCAAGCTGAGTGCCGAAACGCGTGCCGCGGTGGCGCCGCTGGCGGAGGCGTTCAAGCAGCGCCAGGCGGCCAGCGAGGCGGACCTTGCGCCGCTGCGCAGGATTGCCGCGGAGGAGGCGCAGCGTCAGGCTTTGGAGACGCCGGGTCAGCGCCTGATTTCCGGCACGCTGGACTCGGCCCCGGACATGATTGCCGCGCTGGGCGGTGAAGCGGTCGGCGTGCCGGCGCCGGTGACGTTCAGCGCCTTGCAGGGGATGCGCGGCTACGGCGATGCCAAGGTGCAGGGCTTGGGGGACGACGCGGCGCTGGCGCATGCCGGGATTTCGGCGGCGGCCAATGGCCTGATTTTTCCCATCGCCGAGGCCACCGGTGGCGCGGCCGGCAGGCTGAGTTCGAAGCTGGTTGGCGATGCGGCGTCCGGGCTGGCCGGCAACCGCGTCGCTGCGGCAGTGGGTGAGCGCGCCGGCAACTATGTGCAGCAAGGTACCACCATGGCGGTACTGGGCGCAGCCACCGGCGGCGCCGAGGAAGCCTACGACGAGTACCGGGCTGGAAAAATCGATTACGGCAAGCTGGCGGCGCGGGTTGGCGACGCGGCGGCACAGGGTTTCGTCTCCGGCCTGGTGCCGGCTGCTGCCGGCCATGCGGCGAATGCTGTCACTGCTGGTGCGCGTGCGGCGATACGGTCCGCCGCTGCACGGTCGGCTTGGCAGGACATGACCGGAGGCGGGCAGGCGCGGCCGACGCCTGCCACAGGTGGGCTGCCGCCGCAGACGGGGACTGGCGCCGAGCCGGATTTGCGCGGGGCTGATCCTGAGCGCCCGCCGCCGCATTCCAGTGCTTCGGACATTGCGCATGCGAGTACTCCGGACGAGGTGCCGCAGCGCAGGCCGGATTCGGATGCGCCGGCACATGCATCCGAAGCGAAACAAGCGCCCCGGCAGGATACGGATGGGAAAGGGGATCAATCGCTACGGGAAGCGGATACTCGTTCTGCCGTTGGCGACGACAAGTTGAAGCCTGATCCCGTACCGGGAGTGGGCAGTGTCCGGCGGGGGGAGGATATGCGTGTCGATGGCGCTGCCACCCCTTTTTCCGGGCGGACGCCGCATGCACCTGCTGTTGTCGCCGATAAGGCCGTGCCAACGCAGCACCCCACCGTCAGTGATGAAGAGCATCGGCTCGGTGCGGACGCGGCGGGTGTGGGTGCCGGCGAGCTGGATCGTGACGCGTTATCTGCGGTGACGCAGCTGGTGAGCACCGATCCCGATGCGGCGATGCACCTGCATGCGGAGCATCCCAACGACGAGGCCGCGTTTGTCGCGGCCGTGAAGGAGCGAGTCCATGGAAACAACGAAAGCGAAGCTGCCCAAGCCGGCGCTGTACATGCGGGCGGCACGGGCGATCGCAGCACAGCGCGGGAAGATGCTGGCGCCGGCCAGCGCGCAGAGCCTGGCGGCGCTGCGGCAGAAGTGGGGCAGCCGCTAGGGCGCAAGCCCGCAGGCAATCCGGAAGAGGCGGTGCAGGAGCGGCCGCCGCCTGACAGTGGTGCCGGACCTCCCGGCGGAGAAGAATCCGCAAGCCCACGAGCCCCCGTAAAGGGGGCTCGGTCGTTTGAGCAGGATAGGACACCGGATGCGGCGGCCGAGCCGCCGGACGCATCTTCTGTCCCGGCGCGGCGCGTTGCTGAATCCGATACCGGAACGGTCGGTGATGCCGACAATCGGGTCCAGTCCAGCAACCGCGATGGCCTGCCGATCCGCGAGGGCGACGATGTGGGCCTCGCGGCCGGTATGTCCGGCGACGGCCGCACCTCCGTGCATGACGCGGCGATGCCGCGCTGGTACGACGAAGAAAAGGGCCAGCGCTTCGACCTGCGTGAATCGCGCGACTATCACGAGCGGGTGGAGAAGGCGCTGCTTGATGCCGGGCACACTTATCCGGAAGCGCATCGCGCCGCCACCGAAGCGGAGCATGCGCGGATGCGGCAGATGGGATTCGATCCCAATGCGGTGGAAGCCTACCAGCAGCCGTATATCGACCGCGCCGCGCATCGTGCCCGCGCCGAGGGCAACACCACGCCGGACGTGACGGCGGAGCCGTATATCGACAGTGGCGAGCGGGCGATGCGGCGCGATACGCCGGCCGATCCGCGTTTTGTGCTGGACCGCGATGGCAAACGTTATGACCAGCCGGTGCACGGCAAGCTGCTGGATAGCATCGAGACCGTCACCGCTCGTGATGGCGACGGTGGCTATGCGGTGATGGACCCGCATAGCGGCAAGGTGCTGAGCAAGGGCGGGACTTTCGATCAGGCGCGGATGGACGCCGAGCGCACGGCCAGCAAGTTGGGGCGGCGGCGTTTGCAGGAGAAGCTGGATGCGGAGCCGCCGTTGTCGCAGCAGCAGTTGCGGGAGCGATACAAGAAGCGTTATCCAGAGGCGGGGATTGGCGGGCGAGTAGAGCCGCCGTTAGGGCCAGGTAGGCCTCCGCCCGATGATGATTCCGCCATGAAGAACAACGCCCCTCCTGGTGAGGGGCGAATTGTTTCTGGGAGGCCAGTTGATCAGGCGAGCAATTCTTGGATTGATCCGAATGGCACAGCCAGGGGCAAGCTCAAGACGATTGAATTGAATGCGCGGGAAGAATTCCGCATGGCGTCACGGAATCCACAACCTCATACGGTATACGTATTCGAGGGTCTTTCCTATGTCACTGATGAGCATGGACGTGGCGTCACTTCTTCGGGGATACTGAGGCTCGATCCCAGGCATCGCTTTCATGAGGATGATCGGAAAATCGGTCGTCAGGGTAGAAAAGATGATATAGGCTTCCATGCTGGAGCCGACCGCTTCGGCTTTCAGGGCGGCGCGCTCAATGTCTCGCCAGGTGATGCGAAGCTGAATCGAGGAGCATACAGGAGGTTGGAGAATAAATTAGCAGCGTACCTGCGCGATGGGCACAAGGTACAGGCAAGTTTCGTCAGAATATTTCATGAAGGCAATACTTCGGCGCGACCGGATGAATACAGGGTGTTCTTTCAGGTCGACGATCAGCCAGTGCGAGCAAAGAGTTTTCGCAATCAACCAGGGGGATGATGATGTTATTCGGCGATATTGTGGAATGCCAGGAAGCAATCGCCATGGCCCTGGTGAGAAGTGTTGACGAAGCTTGGGATGAGATCCGTCTCGAAGCTGAATTTGATGAAGACAGTGTGGAGACGCTGGTTATCTACCGGCGACGGGGGGGGGCTGAATTTTCCGGTAGTGTCGTTGGGGTCGATGAGCTGAGTCGATACTTGTTCGAGTTGCAGGAACTGGTCAGCACGCCGGAGAAGGGATTGCCCACGAAGTGCATTTTCACGGTCCATGTCGATGGTCGTTACAAGGCTGATTTCACTTACTAGTTTGCGTGGACATACCGGGTCTGGTTTTCACGGTGGGGGGCGGAGCGATTCTGGATTGATGTAACCTACTTTTCGGAGTGACAGGCGACATCCATGAAAGATCCGTTCGTGACCGGCGACCAGCTAAAGCCGTTTACCCGACAAATTAGGCAGATAATAGATCTCGCGGACGAAGGCTGGAGCGTCGATATTGACAATCCGGTATATGGTGAGCCCTTCCAGTTTTATTGGGCTCTCTCACATCCTGATTTGCTGAAAAAGATTGGCTTTGGCATCGTAGACGGCCAAGCCACTGTTTATGCTGCCTACTATTGGCTGTTTAAGTTTTCGAAGCTTTACGGGTTCCAGCACGGCGCGGATCCGGAAATGGATGTTCAATTGCTCGAATTGTTGGAATATTCGGATTTTGAAACCGATTGGGCATTGGTGGAGCGAATAGATAAAACGGTCGAATCTGAGTTAGGTGGAAGACGTTAGCGACCTGTTCGCTCGTCTTGGAACGCTCTTGCATCGCCGGAGAACGTTACGCCGAGTTGAGTCGGGGCCGAAAGTGAAGAAGATCGAAAGCTACGCCAGTGTGTGGGATGCGATCGCGGATACGCCTGAGCAGGCGGCGAACCTGCGTACCCGGGCGGAGCTGATGCAGAAGATCGTGGCCATTGTGCAGGAGAGCGGTTGGACCCAGACCGAGGCGGCCCGGCGTTGCGGGGTGACGCAACCGCGTGCCAACGATCTGCTGCGTGGGCGCGTGTCGCGCTTTTCGCTGGATACGCTGGTCAATATCGCCACGGCGCTCGGGCGCCGGGTGCATGTGGAGCTTGAAGCAGCTTGAATGGAGTGCGTGCGGCAGATGGCGGAATGCGCTGCGCTTATTCCGCCCTACGGTTCCGCGGCTATTGATGATGACTCAAGAACCCGGCGAACAATAAACCGGTGACGCCGAGTAGCAAGACCACCTTGCCGGCGATGTCGAAGTATTTGGTGTGGCGAAAACCTGGCGGGAGGGTGGCGGCCAGGATCAGGTTCACGAAGGGCAGGAAGGCGAGCGAAAGGCTCGACCAGTTCAGGCCGATGCTGCGCCAGCGTAGCGCGAACAGCAGCAGCCAGCCTACAAGGCCGAGTCCGGTTACAAGGGGCGCGTCATCGGTGCGGCCGACGATGAGGTCGATGACGGTGACGATGGGGCCAGGCCGATCACTTCGATATGCCAGTGCTGGCCGAAGTAAACAGCGATCGCTCCATTGAGCAATACGATGACGACTACGGCTGCGATGAAGAACAGACGGCCAATTCTTGGGCCGGTTACTGGGTTTTCATTTTCCGTTGAGGTCTGGTCCCTTATTTGATCGTTGAACGAGCAGGCGGAGTTCGGTGCCCGCCGGCGCCCTGCCTACTGAATCTGTATGTGCAGCCGGTTGACCGCGTCGTCGATGGGGATGAAGAAATTCAGTCCCACGCTGGTGTTGACGGCGTTCATCTCTCCCGCCACGCACAGGGCCACGACCTTGCCGTTGCGGTCGACCAGGGGGCCGCCGGAGTTGCCGTGCTGGATGGAGACGTCGCTCTGGATGATGGGATAGCCGTGATCGTTGCGGAAGGCGCTGATGATGCCGCGGGTGACGGTGAGGGCGTTCTGTTCTTCCAGGGGTGAGCCGATGGCGAAGACTTCGTCGCCGACCTGGACGTCGGGCGGCAGGCGCAGGGCGGCGGCGGGATAGTTGCTGCCGCCGAGCTTGAGCAGGGCGACATCGCGCCGCGAGTCGCGGCGCAGCACCTGGGCGATCTGCTGGCTGTTGTCGGCCAGCTTGACGCGGACGCGGCTGGCGTCCCGCACCACGTGGTAGTTGGTGAGGATGTAGCCGTCGGGGCTGACGATGACGCCGCTGCCGAGGGAGGTGGCGGTGTAGATCATCACGGTGGCGGCGCGCGGGGTTTCGATGCCGGCGGCGGCTTGGGCGGCGCTGATCTGGATCGGCGCGGCATCGCTGGCATCCACGGCAGTACCCGCGGTATCTGTCGTCGCGATTGGGGACGTGGGAGCGGCGGCCTGGCTGCCGAGCTGCGGTTCGCTGCCCAGCGCCTGTGACAGGCGCGGGTCGGCGAGCAGGTTGCGCACCGTCTGGTCCAGGGCGTGATCGAGGTAGTCGTGCCAGCTTCGCTCTTCGGTATGGGTGATGTTGTAACGGCCTTCGCTGGTGCCCTTGTAGACGATCTTCTGCGCCAGCACATCGTAGACCTGCCACTGGATACGGGCGTAGGCGAAGCCCTTGATGTCGCCGTACACGGCGACGCCGGCCCAGGGATAGCAGTAGTCGGTGGTGAGCCAGTCGACGATGGCGCCGACCTGGAACTCGGCGCTGGCGGCGCTGCCGTTGTCGAACAGATCGTCGCCGCCGCCGATCACCTTGTAGCCCGCGGCCTGGAACTGGGTGTTGAAGCTGTGGGCGAGATCCGGGTTGAGCGCATCGGGATGCTCGCCGGTCCAGTTCAGAGCCTGGACGTTGCCGCACTGGGCGCCGGTCATCTTTCTGGCCATGGGCGTGCCGGGCTCGAGGGCGACGCGCACCTTGCTCAGGATCAGCGGGCGCGGGGTGCCCTGCGCGGCAATCGGTTCGCGCGCTGCCACGTCGGGGAAGGTACGCATGTCGGTGCAGGCTTGCAGCAGCAAGGCGGCGATAGCCGCCAGCAGTAGGCGCTTCATCACGGCTCCCCTTCAATATCCGCTTTGCTGTGGCGGCGAAGCGGCGCCTTGCCCCGTGCCGGGCGCCTTGTTTTCAGATTCCAATGATAGCCGCAGACGGGGCGGATTCGCGCGTGAAATGTGACGTACTCCACATAACCGGGTGGAAGGGGCGAAGTGGCCCCTCCCTCGATACGCATTGCTGCGCAATGCCACTCGGGACATTCGGAGCAGCACACCCGCTACGCGGGCACTCGGGGCGAACGGGCTTTTATGGAATGACAAAAAGCATGGAGACTTCAAACGATCATGGCTGATCCCGCAATCCTGATTCCGAGCGGGCTGGCGAAACTGCATCCGCAGCTCGAAACCTCGATCAAGTCGATCGCCGGCGCGATCCAGGCCTTGCAAAAGAAAGCGGCTGGCGCCAGCAACGGTGGAGTCGCCAGCTCGCTGGCGGCGCAGGTGCAGGCATTGCAGGCCCAGCTTCAGGCCTTGCAGGCGCAGGTGAACGGGATCGATAGCGCTGGCGGCACGACGTTTACGGCGGGGCAAAGCCTGCCGGCGTACTGCGCGGTGTACGAGGTGGCGCCGGGCGTGCTGGCGCTGGCGGACAGCACCGAGCTTGCCACCTGTGTGCCGCTGGCCGGGCTGACGCGGGCGGTGGCCGCGGCGGGGCAGAGCGTGTCGCTGGCGCGTAACGGAGAGGACGTCAGCAATCCGCTATGGAACTGGACGCCGCGGCAGCCGGTGTATCTGGGTGTGCTGGGCGGGCTGAGCCAGGTGCTGCCGCTGTCCGGCTATCCGTTGGTGGTGGGCTGGGCGGTTTCAAGCACCGCGCTGCGCGTGGGCGTGTCCGGCGCCGGTGGCGACGGGCCACACACGCTGGCTTACCAGCAGCAGAGTCCGGCGACGAGTTGGCTGATCGATCACGATCTCAACCGCTTTCCTTCCGTGACGATTCTGGATTCGTCCGGCGGCGAGGTGGAGGCGGACGTGGTCTACCTGTCGGCGGCCAGCCTGCAGATCAATTTCGCCTACGCGCTGTCGGGGCGGGCGTTTCTGAACTAGGTTTGCCGCAGCTCAGGCGCGGGAGAGGACGAGCTTGCCGTTCACCGGCAGCCAGATCTCCGCATCGTCCGAGCTGGCATTGAAGAAACCCAGGCCGTGTTTCTCGGCCAGATCGAAAGCACTGTCATAGGCCTGTTCCGCCTTCGACCAGGCGAAGGTGACATAGATGACGCTGTTACCGATGCAGTAGTCGGTGACCAGGGCTTCGTCCTCCGGCAATTCCTCGCTTGAGAAGGGTCCGTTGAGCGCCGGAAATATCCCGATCATGTCCATGAACCAGGCCCTGAGAGCGGGCGTGGTCACCGCGGGGTCGTTGTAGCCATGGTCCTCTTCCCACTCGGTTTGCTGGTCGTACCAGGCTATGAATTCGGCATGAGTACGCGGCGCAGAAGCCGGGTCGAACACCATCAGGTCGTAGCTCATCTGGAATTTCCGTATTTGGTGACGCCTGGCGCCAATTCTAACGGTCGCTTCGGCGTAAGGACCTGACTTTCGGTGCTTTACGCAAGAAGCCTAGCAGATCAGCCGGCTTCGCCTTCCCGGCGCGTTGCCGCAGGAAGCTGTCGGCAGTCTCCATCGCCCCGACTTTTTCGGCTACCGCAACGGAAATAAATTGATTGAGCGATACGCCGTCCGTTTTGGCGAGGCGTGCCGCCGCGGCCTTCACAGAATTGGGCGACTTCAACGGATAAGTGCCTTTTTGCATGACCTGTTGTCCCTGACAGCTTTTCTATTCAACCCACAGGAGTAAGCATGAGCAAGAAATTCTACACCCCCATCGACATGCAGCTGCAGCAGGTGCTGAACCAGTTGCTGCAAAACCTGGCGAGCGACCCTTCGGCGAAGGAGTCGCAGATCTATTACAACAGCGCCAGCCACACTATCCATTTCCATAACGGCACGGCCTGGGTGCAGCTGGGCACGCTGGACCAGATCAGCGCGGCGCTGGCGGCGGTAAGCCTCAACAACCAGAACATCACCAACCTGGCGGACCCGGTGAATCCGCAGGACGCGGTGAACCTGCGCACCTTGCAGACCATGATCACGGCGCTGTCGGACCGCGCCGAGGTGGCGTATGCCACCGCCGCGGCGCTGCCGGCGAACACCTATGCCAATGGCTCGGCCGGTGTGGGTGCCACACTTACCGCCAGCACCAACGGCGCGCTCTCCGTCGATTCCGCCAACGTCATCACCGGTCAGCGCGTCCTGGTAAAGAACGAAAGCAGCGCCGCCAACAACGGCATCTACACCGTGGCGCAAGCCGGCAGCGCCTCCACTCCCTGGGTGCTGACCCGCGCCACCGACATGGACCAGGCCAGCGAACTGGGGCCGGGCATCCTGGTGCCGGTGGAGTCGCCCAGCGGCGCGACGGCTGGTGCGGTGAACAATGGCGTGGTGTTCCTGTCCCTGGCTCCATCTCCTTTTACCGTGGGGACGAGCGCGATTTCCTTCAGTACTGTCGGCTCGGTTTACAGCGCGGGCAATGGCTTGACCCTGTCCGGCACGCAGTTCTCGCTGAGCGCGCCGGTGAGCGTGGCCAACGGCGGCACTGGCGCCACCACGGCCGCGGCCGCGCGCGCCAACCTCGTCGCCTCAGGACTCTATGCCGCCACCATCGGCGACGGCTCCACGCTCAGCTTCAGCGTCACCCACAACCTCAACAATTCCTATCCGGACGTGGCGCTCTATCTGATCTCCACCGGCGAGGAGATCGAGGCGGACGTGGTCTCCGCAGGCGCCAACGCCGTGACCATCAGCTCGGCGGTGGCCTTCCCCAATAACGGCGTGAAGGCGGTGGTGGAGGGATGAGCCGCCGCTTCTACTCGGCGCTCAACCTGGTCGAGCTGGCGGCGGACCCGGCTGGTCCGCGTGAAGGTGATCTGTACGCCAACAGCACGCTGGGTACGCTGCGCCATTACATCAATGGCGCCTGGCAATCCTACGCGCAGCGGCGCACGCAGGTGGACATCCTCAGCGCCGGCCTGGGGCAGACCTGGACCAAGCCCGCCTGGGCGCAGTGCGTCACGGTGCTGTGCATCGGCGCCGGTGGCGGCGGCGGCTCCGGCGCCAGGCTGGCGGCGAGCAGTGCGCCCAGCGGCGGCTGCGGCGGCAATCCGGGCTGCGTCACCACGCAGACCTTTGCCGGCGCCGACCTGCCTGTCACGGTGAGCTGCAATGTACCCAGCGGCGGCGCGGGTGGCGCGGCGGTGACCAGCAGCGCCAACGGCAATGCCGGAGCCACGCCGGCCGCCACCAGCTTCGGCGTGTATCTGAGCGCTGCGGCGGGCACTGGCGGACTGGGTGGTATCGCCGGCGCGCAGTCGGCGCAGGCCAGCCAGCAGAACGGCAATACCTACAAGGACCCGGCGCAGGGCGGCGGCACTTCTACCGGCTCCGGCGCCAGCAGCGGCGCCGGCAGCTCCTCGATGAATGGGCCGGGCGGCGGTGGCGGTGGCGGGGGCACTGCGGGCGCGCTCGGCAATGGGTCGTTCGGCGGCGCGGGCGGCAATGGCTACATCCAGGGCCAGCAGGCCAGTGGTGGCGCCGCGCCCGGCAGCGGCCAGGCTGGCAACAACGGCCAGAACAAGCAGGTCGCCAACTACGGCTTTGGCGGCGGCGGTAGCGGCGCCAGCCAGATCCAGAGCAGCACGCTCGGCAGCGCGCTCGCCGGTGGCGCGGGTGGGTCGCCGGGTGGTGGTGGAGGCGGAGGCATCGGGACGGGCAATGCCGCGGCGAGCAGTGGGGCCGGGGGTAGTGGCGGGGATGGGGAGATCCGGATTTTCAGTTTTGATTGAGTACTCGCCGATCACCAGACGCTTTCATCGACCCGCCGCCGGCGGGTTTTTCATTTTCAGCAGCAAGAACGCTTCACGGAGAGTTTCATGCGACTCATCACAGTTCACGAGTACCTGATGGGACGGGATCATTCCTATCCCGAGGACTTCACGTCCGAGGTGGCGGCCAACGCCCAGCGCACCGTCGAGCGCATCAACCAGTTTCTGCAAACCGGCGGCTTCGACGGCCACGTCAATTCCGGCTGGCGTCCGCCTTCGGTGAACGGCGCCACCAAGGGCGCGGCGCCGCACTCGAAACACATGCAGGCGCTCGCCTGCGATCTGCTCGATCCCGGCGGTGTCATCGACCGCTGGTGCATCGAGAAGCCCGAAGTGCTGGAGCGCATCGGCCTGTGGCAGGAGTCGCCCGGCTCCACGCCGGGCTGGTGCCATCTGCAAATCGTGCCGCCCGCCAGCGGCCACCGCGTATTCATTCCGTAACAGGAGAAGCAAACATGCAATGGAAAGATGTGGAAAGCGCACTGCCGGACGGTCTGCAACTGATCGGCGCAGCACTGAGCGCCACCGGAGTCGGCGCGCCCGTGGGCGCCGCCGTCGCCGGCATCGGCGCGCTGGTCGGGCACGCCCTGGGCGTGAACGGCAGCAGCCCGGACGCGGTGCTGCAAGCGGTGCAGACCGATCCCGCCGCCGCGGAAAAGCTCCTTGAAGTCCAGGCCAATACCAAGGTTCAGCTTCAGCAGATCGTTGCGCAGCAAGCCGTGGCAATGGCGCAGGAGGATACCAAGCGCGGCCAGCAGCAGATCGACGATCGCGTCTCCGCCCGCAATATGGCCGTGCAAACAAGAGACATCTGGACACCCAGAATCATCGCCGCCCTGGTCATCGTCGGCGCCTTTCTCGGCGAAGGCTTCGCCCTCACCCACATGATCCCCGCCGGCAGCGAAGTGCTGGCCGGCCGCGTGCTCGGCACGCTGGATTCGGCGCTGCTGGCGGTGCTCTATTACTACTTCGGCGGATCGGCCGGCAGCGACCGCAAGACCGAGCTGCTTGCGGGCGGACAGGCTGGCGGACAGCCGGCCAAGGAAGGCACATGAAGGACTCGCCTTCCACCTGGCTGACCATGGGCGTGGTCACGCTGCTCGGCGGCGGTGCGGCCTACATGCGTGATCTGTTGGCCGGCGAGAAATTCGCCTGGTGGCGGCTCTGCGCCAAGCTCACCATCTCGGCGTTTGCCGGGGTGGTGGTGTTCACGCTGCTGCGCGAATGCGGCCTGAGTCCGGAGCTGGCCAGTGCGGGGGCCGGCATTGCCGGGCATGCGGGGACCAGCATGATTGCGGTGCTGGAACGGATGCTGATGGCGGTGCTGGAGGTGGTGGCGAAGCGGGCTTCTTGAGTCGGGGGGCGCACTTTTCGCGGAAGGCGGATTGCGCTCCTGCGGAGCTAATCCGCCCTACTTTGCGGAGGCGGGAATCAATCGGGTTTTTCTCATGCGCTCTCTTTTACAAGAGGGCTGGATGAGTTGTGGGCGTTGGTTTTGGGGAGGGTTATGGACCCTGGATTACTTTTGAGTTCGTCTGACATGGACCTCGCTTCGGCGGGGTCTTTTGTTTCTGGGGGGCAAAAAGCGGCGACGGGGCTGGCCGGGCCTGGGATTGGCGCCGCGACGAGTGCTCCGCCACCGAATGGGAATGTGCGTGGTTTGGTGCCGCCACCTTCCAGTAGCCCGCCGGCCGCTACGGGACTGCAGGGGCCAGGGGATACAAGTGGGGCTACAGGACCTGGTGGGGATCGGGGCGATGGCTCGCTCAGTTATATGCAGAGGGTGGCGAAGGCGCTGGGCACCGATCCGTATCACATTCGCTATACGGATGGACCGGGTGGTGCGGGGTTGCAAAGTGCGCGGCTGATTCCGGTTGCGGGCGGCTTCGGCGGCGGGGCGCCGACGGCGGATGGTACGCCAGAATTTGAGTTCAGCAAGAATCCGCGGGCGGCGGAGGCCTTCGATGCCTTGTCGAACATCGATCCGAATCTGGATGTCACGGGAACGCTTGCAGCGTACCGCGATTCGAGCGATATCGGCGCGTATCTGAATGAGCTGGAAGCGAAGAACAAGGTCGACGATATGAAGACCACGTTCAGGAAGAATCTGATGAATCCGCCGACGGAAGAACAGCTCGGGGTGTTGCCTGGGTATGTCAACAACGAGAACGGCGAGGCGGTGCCGGTGTATGACCAGAAGGAATTGCTGGAGCACTATCGCAGCGCGTATCGCATGGCGGTGCTGGAGCGGCAGGGATCGATCGAACTGGATCATAGTAATTGGAAGATCAAGTCGATCGGCAATACCAAGCTGACGCCGGAGCAGTTTGTGGAGGAGATCCGGAATCGGTATCAGAGTGCGTTTGCGGATGGGGTCGACATCGCAGACAAGAGGCTTGCATCGGGGGAGCGTCCTATTGGCGAAGAGGTTCCTCTGGAGTTGCAAAGGGGCATCCTTGCCGACCGAAGTGCGCAAAAACAACTGCGAGACTATCTGAATTCAATCAACGTTCCGGAAGGACCAGGTCAACTCATTGCGTTAAATCGATGGGCTTACTACCAGGATGGCAGCGGCCTGCACGGTCAGCCGGATGTGCTGATTGACGCCGGCATTGCTCACAGGCACATTCTCGACGGCAAGGCGACAGATTTCGAGGACCTGACTCCGCCGATGCGCAAGCAACTGGAGAGGTATTACGATTTCGGAGCGGATTCGGTTGGAGGAGTGACACAACGTGGTCACGCCTCTATTTCAAGTAAAAAGCCACAGGGGCGACGGCGATGAGTAAGCGCAGGCTGGTGGTAGACGTCGAAAACGAGATGATCGATTTGAGTATGGCGACGTCCCTGGAAGAGAAGCGACCTGGGGAATTCATCGATAAAAATTACAGCGACGCCAGGAATAAGGTGGAAAAGGCACGAGTTCCATTGGCTGAGTTGGGCATGTACGAGGCAGTGAAGTCGGTGATCGAAGCTGCGGATCATCTGCGCAAGCAACGTCAATTCGAGGCCGCGTATCAGGTGCTTTACAAGACCTATCGCGAACTCATGAAGAAATCGGGCACCGACGACAAGAATGCGCGGCGCTATGGCAAGAAAGGACCGGTGGCGCAGGGTGCGGCGATGGTGGTGACGGCGGATGGGGTGGAGGAGTGGGGGGTGTTGGGACCGGATGGATATGGCGGCGAATTTTTGAAGGCTGTATCGACGGCGGAGCGGGATCTGGTGTTTGCGGTGGATGCCGGATTTTTTGGGCTGCGCGGGAATCTGGTGGTGTCGGAGATGCATGCGGCCAGCAAGGGTGGTGACGCGGGTGAGGGCTTTCCGGCAGTGTTCAAGGGGCTGCGCTCGACGATCATCAACGCGCGGCCGCTGTTGGAGAAGTTGGGGGTCTACCTGATGCTGCTGGGGGCGCTGACGCAGGCGGAGTCCTTGACGGAGGAGGGGGAGTTTGCGGAGGCGGAGCAGTTGCTGGGGGTGGCGGAGAAGGTGTTGGGGGATCGCTGCGGGACGACGGCTTTGCGGGCGAAGCATTTTTCGCGGGGCTTGCAATCGTAGGAGGAGAGCGCGCCGGGGTCACACCTGGCTAGCCGTGCAGCGCGCCCGTGCTGCTGGGGCATGGCACTAACCGTGCAGCACTTTTGGCCGGGTATCGTTCCCGCCGTGACCAGCCAATGCCGTCCAGCTTCCATCCCGCCCGCAACCTGATTTACGGCGCCATCTTCCTGCTGGTGGTCGTGTCGGCGGGCATTGCGGGGTATATGTGGGCGGGGTGGAGCCTCGGCGATGCCTGTTACATGCTGGTGCTGACCATTTCGACGGTCGGCTTCGACGAGGTGCATCCGGTCAATACGCCGTTCCTGCGCGGGCTGACCATGGTGCTGATCATCCTGGGATCGACCGGCATGATCTTCATGACCGGCGCCCTGGTGCAGTTCTTTACCGCGCTGCAAATCCAGCAGATCTTCGGGGTCAACCGCATGAAGAACGAAATCGCCCAGCTCAAGGACCATATCATCATCTGCGGCTATGGCCGCATCGGCAATATGCTGATGCGCGAGCTGAAGGCGGCGAACGCCAAGTTCGTGCTTCTGGACCGCAACGAGCAACGAATCGCGGAGGCGCGCGCGGCGGGGTATCTGTGCATGCAGGGCGATGCGGCGGACGAGGCAGTGCTGATCGCGGTGGGCATCGAGCGGGCGCGCATTCTGGCCACGGTGTTGCCGGACGACGCGGCCAATGTCTTCATCACGCTTAGCGCGCGCAGCCTCAACAAGAGTTTGCAGATCATCGCGCGCGGCGAGATGCCGACGACCGAGGGCAAGCTGATTCACGCCGGCGCGGACCGGGTGGTGCTGCCGACGCATATCGGCGCCGAGCGCATCGCCGAGATGATCCTGTATCAGGAGACGTTCCGCTTCCTGCGCAGCGAGAAGATGAGCGAGTTCGAGCGGGATCTACGCAAGCTGGGGCTGGAGATCGAGGTGATCACCGCCGCCGCCAGCGGCGCCTTCGCCGGCCTGACGGTAGATGAGATCGACCGGCGCGCCAAGGGCGCCTTTCTGGTGGTGGCGATCAATCGCCAGGACGGCAGCAGCGTCAACCGGCCTTCGGGCTCGACCGCCGTGAACCAGGGTGATGGATTGATCATCCTGGGGCGCAGCGGGCGTATGGGGGAGTTCGAGTAATCCGCCTGGAGCGGATTTACTTTAGCGTCGCAGGCCCTCTCCCGGCCCTTCGGGCCACCCTCTCCCGCTCGCGGGAGAGGGGAATGCTCGTTTATGCGCCTAAATCAGAATGCTTTAGCGGCTCTTCAGCAAAGCCAGCACATCCTCCGTCGTCCCCAACTGTCCCAGCCTCGGAAAGATCTTCTCGATGCTGTGCTGGTGCGACTGCGCGTCGAGATCGGTCATGGCATCGGTGATCAGGGCGACGTGATAGCCATGCTCATGCGCGCCACGCGCGGTGGATTCGACGCCGATGCTGGTGGCGACGCCGGCGAGGACGATCTCGGTGACGCCGCGGCGGCGCAGGTACTGGTCGAGCGAGGTGCCGTGGAAGGCGCCCCATTGCAGCTTGGTCACGGTGTGGTCGCTCGCTTGCTGGTCGAGTTCGGGCACCAGCTCGGCCCAGTCCGGCGGCAGCGCGCCCATTCTGGCTGGTGCATCGATGCGGCCGGGTGCGACGCCGGCGACGTTGACCAGCACCACCGGCAGGCCGCGTGCGCGGAAGGCCTTGGCCAGTTGCGCCGAGCGTTCGACGATGCCGGCGGTGGGGTGCGCGGTGGGCAGGCCGACGATGCCTTTCTGCAGGTCGATGAGAACCAGGGCGGTGACGGGGTCGAGTACGGTGATGGTCATGCTTGGATTCCTTTCAGGCGCGGGGGAGAGAGGGTGTTGCCGCCGGCTCGGTCGGCTGCTTGAGCGCGGCGCGCGGCAGGGTGCGGTCGGCGATGGTCAGGATCAGCATTGGGACGGCGAGGCAGCACATGACGATGGCGAGGCGGTGCAGGCCGTGGTCGTCGGGCTGGCCGCCATAGACCAGGCCGAGCAGGCTGGAGGAGACGATGGCGCCGATGTAGACCGCGGTGCGCAGCAGGCCGGCGGCGGCGCCGATCTCGGCGGCGGGCGCCTGCACGTACATGGCGGCCTGGTTGGAGATATTGCACAGGCCCTGCGGAATGCCGAACAGCATCATCACCGCCACCAGCAGCCACAGGCCGCTGGCGGAGTGCAGGAGCAGCAGGGCAATGCAGCCGGCGAGCATGGCGGCGGTGCCGAAGATCAGCGGCCCGCGGATGCCCTTGGTGCGCGCGCCAGCGAGCGAGCAGGCGCCGGCCACCAGGGACATCGGCAGGGTGACGAGGCCGGCCTTGGCGCTGCCGAAGCCCGGCCCGCTTTCGAGCCACTGGGCGTAACCGTAAAGCATGCTGTAGCCGATGACGGAGTAGGCGCCGACCCTGGCGTAGGTGGTGGCCAGCGGACGGTTGCGCAGCAGCATGCGGACATCGATGAAGGGTTGCGGCCGGCGCAGCGAGTGCAGCACCAGGCCGGTTGCGGCGACGGCGACCAGCGGCAGCAGGAACCATCTGGGATGATCCAGGCCCATCAGGAAAAACATGGCGCTGAGCAGGGAGGCGCCGAACAGCAGGATGCCGGTGAAGTCGAATCCGGCCAGCAATTGTGCCGAGCTGGCGCTGCGCGGCTCGTCCTTCGGCGTCCACGCCAGCACCATGGCGATGCCGATGAGGGCCACCGGCAGGTTGACCACGAAGATCGAGCGCCAGCCGGCGAGGCCGGTGAGCACGCCGCCGAGGGTCGGGCCGATGGCCAGCGTCGACAGCGCGGTCAGCGACAGGATGCTCAGCGCCTTGCGCGGCGGCGGCGAACCCAGCTTGGCCGACTGCGTGCGCAGGATGTGCATGGCCGAGGGATAGGCCGCCGAGGTGCCGATGCCCAGGGCGACGCGCACCCAGATCAGCATGGACAGCGTCGGCGCCCACAGGCTGGCAAGCCCGGCGAGGCCGACCACGCACAGGCCGAACAGGTAGATGCGGCGCGGCCCGAACACATCCGCCATGCGGCCCAGGGTGGGCTGGGCGATGGCGCTGGCCAGATACAGGCCGGCGATGAGCCACGCGGTCTGCGCCACGCTGGTGTGGAAGTCCGAGCGGATCGGCCCCAGCGCGGTCGAGATCATGGTGGAGTTGATCGGGTTGAGCAGCGAGCCGAAGGCCAGCGGCGCCAGGAAGCGGAAGCCGAAATTGATTTCGCGCGCGCCGGCCTCGGGCGCGGCTGTGCCCGCCGCGGCCCTCATCGCTCGACCAGGCGCCGGATCACCGCGGTGGCGGCGAACAGCGTGTCCTGATCCTCAGGGGACAATTCGGCAACGGCCGCCATCAACCAGGCGCGCTTGTCGGCGCTGGCTTTCTCGCGCACGCGGTGGCCTTCATCGGTCAGGGCGAAGACCACCTGGCGGCCATCGCTCGGATGCGGACGGCGCTCGACCAGGCCCCACTGCTCCAGCGCGTTCAAGGTGGCGCCCATCGACTGCGGCTTGACCGACTCGGCCCGCGCCAGGTCGGCGGTGGTGGCCGGCTCGCTGTCCAGGCGCTTCATCACCACCAGCTGCGACCAGCTCAGCTCATGCGAGGCGGACTCGGCGCGCAGCCTGCGCACCAGCAGGCCGGTGGTCATCAGAAAATCCATCGTCGCCGTTTCCAGCTTTTTCTGTGTCTTGCTCATGGCGGTGGATCGTACAGATTGACAGGTAAACTTGCAAGTTTGACTGCTTTGTTGCGAGCGTGCCGCAAGCGGCCTCCCGGATCGCGTCCCGCCCGGTTAAGCTGGCGCAGGACTACCGAGGAGGCTGCGATGAGCGAGCGACCGGGCTTCATCAAACACTGGCGCGAACTGGAGGGCGCGGATCAGGACCACTATCCGGGCGATACCGAGCTGCTGGGGATCGGCGCGCCGCTGGCCCGGCTGCTGGGCCTGACGCGGATCGGCATTCACCATGTGCGCCTGCTGCCCGGGCGGCGCACTTCCTATCCGCATGCGGAAAGCGCGGAGGAGGAGTTTGCCTATGTGCTGGAGGGAACGCCGGACGTGTGGATCGACGGCACCCTGCACCGGCTGGCGCCGGGCGACGCAGTCGGCTTTCCGGCCGGCACCGGGATCTGCCATACCTTTCTCAACAACACGGCGACGGAAGTCAGTCTGCTGGTGGTGGGTGAGCGGCCGAAGGCGGACAACCGGGTGCACTACCCGCTGCACCAGGACTACCAGCGCACGCGCAATGATTCCTGGGCCGATGCGCCGCCGCGGGTGCTGGGCGGGCATGATGGCAAGGCGCTGAAGCTGCGCAGCGACAAGGACGGCGACTAGGGTCTCAATTGCCCGGCGTCGCCGCAATGCCGGCGGATGCCAGGCGATGCTCGCTGCGCAGCGCGGCGCCGCTGACGGAAATTTCCACCTGGTCGCCGGCCAGCCAGAAGCCGTGCGGCAGGCCGAAGTCCGAGCGCCTGATGTCGGCGTGGGCGGTGAATCCGCAAGGCCGATCCGGCAGCATGTGCTCGCCGCCGCAGTCCAGTCGCACCACATGCAAAATCACCGGCCGGGTGATGCCGTGCAAGGTGAGCTGACCGCTGGCCACGGCGCCGCCGCTGCCGTCGAACTCGACATGGCTGGAGCGGTAGCGCATTTCCGGAAAGCGCTGCGTATCGAGCCAGTCGCTGGAGCGAAGCCGCAGGCTCCAGCCGGGGCTCAGGCCCTCGATCGAGTCGGTGCGCACGGTGACGTCGACATGGCTGTCGCCGCCGTGGTGGTCGACCACGAAGTCGCCGCTGAACTGGCGGAAATGTGCGCCGACCCAGGGGATGCCGAAGCGCCGGATGTCGAAGGACACGCTGGTATGGTCGGCGTCCAGGCAATAGGCATCGGCCGCCTGCGCATTTAGCGCAAACAAGCACAACGACAGCCAGCACGCACGTTTCATCGATCTGCACCCCACACTCGCCCGGGTGCAGTACACACCGCGTCGCCGCGGCTGAGTAGGGGTGGCACGCCAAAAGGCTGCCGGCGGCGGACGGCCGCGTCAGGTTGCGCCGCTGGTCGGAAAAAGCGGCACGCAGGGCGGAATGCGTAACAGCCGTTGCGCTGTTGCCAGGCTGGGGTTCGCTATGTCCACCCCAGCCTGCGCCACTACATGGCTTCAGTGGTGGGCTTCAGTTTTGCCCGTTGAACAGCTGCGTGCTGTCGCCCTTGTTGTCGAGCAGCACCACCGAGAGCAGGGAGCCGTACTGGGTGTTCTGTGCGCTGGTGGCATCGATGGCGACAAGCTGGAATACATTGGCGCCGTCGGCGGAGGGCAAAGTCACTCCGGCGGGGCCGCTGTCGAATCCGGTGTGGCCGGCAACGCCGATCGCCGGGCAGACCTGGGTGACGCACACGGGCAGGGGATAAGCCTTGATTTCGTACTTGCCGGCGGGCAGCGCCAGGGACTGCGACGGCGTCGCCGCTCCGAATTTCGCGGTCAGGGTCGGCGTGGTGCTGGTGATGACGGCGCCTGGCGTCACAAAGTAGAAATACAGGTTCGCGTCGTTTTGCAGCGAGGCATTCACCGGCTGCACCGTCGCCTGCCCGCTGGCGGGTGCGCTGAGCGAGACTTCGGCGGTCAATCCGTTCTGAGTGCTGGCCGCCAGGGTGCCGTAGCTGACGACCGTGGTCAGGTTGTTGCCGTCGATGCTAACGTTGTCGACGGTGAAGGCCGAGGAACCGGAGGCGCCCGGAGTGAGCTGGACCTTGTAACTGCCCAAGGGAAGGATGGTGATGCCGCTGGTGCCGCCGAAATCGATCGGGCCGATGGTCGGGATATTGCTGACATCGGCCTTGAGGCCGTCCGAATCGCTGGTGCCGTTGATCAGGGCGAACGCGCCAGTCAGGGGCGGGGTGCTGTTGCTGCTGTTGTTGTCGTTGCTGCAGGCGGCCAGGGCCAGCACTGCGAAGAAAGCGGGAATGCGGCGGCTTTTCATGAGGGTCTTCTCCTTGACCTGTTGCTGCACGGGCGCTTTACATACCGGACTGTACGCCCTTTGTGGAAGCCGGTCATCCGGGATGGATGTTCAATGATCAGCGTGGAGAACGGCTGTATTGTTGCCATGCTGAGGCTCGCTGCGCTCAACCCAGCCTGCATGACTGTAAGCACCGGAAGTAGGGCGGAATAAGCCTGTCCCGAGTAGCCCGCCTGCGGGCGTGCTTTTCCGAACGTCCCGAGTAACATTGCGAAGCAATGTGTATCGAGGGAGGGGCGCAGCGCATTCCGCCATTGGGTTTCGCGCAAAGGCGCGGCGGAATGCGCTGCGCTTATTCCGCCCTACGGTAGTGCTTCCGCTCACACCCCATCCGCCTGGAAGTTCGCCACGGCGTGACTGCCGTCGCAGAACGGCTTGTTGCGCGACTGGCCGCAGCGGCAGAAGCGTACCGTGCCGAGGCGGTCGACGGTGCGGCCGGTGCCGGCGCAGAGTTCCAGGTTGCCGGTGACTTCCAGCGGGCCGTTGTGCAGGGGATCGACGCGCAGGCGGCCGTTGCGCTCGGGCAGGGGCTGCGAGTCGCGGGTTTCCGGCTCTCCCGTCGCGGTGAACTTCGCGGCGATGTGGGAGCTGTCGCAATAGGGCTTGTTGCGCGACTGGCCGCAGCGGCACAGGGTGGCGCGGAACGGCGAGGCGTCGCGCGGCGGGTAGCCGGTGATTTCCAGATCGGCGTGAAAGGCCAGCGGGCCGTTCTCGCGGATTCTGGCGAGGTTGACCAGGGGCGGGGTTTCGTCGACGCCGTCCTTGCGCCGCACCGAGATGGCGCCGGAGGGACAGTTGAGCGCCACCTGCATCAGCCGCTCCGGTGTGGCGCTGTCGGGATAGAGCCAGTCGCCGGGCTTGTTGGCGATGAACACGCCCGGCTCGCCCAGTACGCAATGGCGCGAGTGGATGCAGCGTTTGGAATCGAACACCAGGGTGAGATCGCGGCCTTCGACGATTTCGGCCGGCTTGGCGGTGGCTTCGGCGGCGGGCGCTGTGGCGGAAGCTGAAGCGATGGGCGCGGCAACGGCAGCCGGGGCCGGCTGCGCAGCGGGTGCCGCGCTGCCGGCAAGCGCGGCATGGCGCTGCGTCCAGAAGCTCTGGTAGCGGCGCATCTGCGCCGCATGGCGCGCCACTGCCGGCGTGGCGGGCGCCAGTTGCTCCAGCCGGTCGCCGAGCGCGCGGTAGCGTTCCGCCAGAGCGTAGCTATCGGTGCTGGCGGTGAGAAAGGTCAGCTCGCCGCGCGAGACGGTGAAGGTGAGGCCGGCGCAGATGCCGGGATGCTCGCGGTTGGCGGGCAGGCTGCTGAGCAGGCAGCCGATGTCGGCGACGGCGTGCATCAGGCACAGGGTCTGCTCGCCGATGCCGCGGCGCAGCGCCGCGTGCTCGTGCGAGGAGCCCAGATCGGCCAGGCTGGCGAGGACGTGCAGCATCAGCTCGTAGCAGACGTTGCCGGCATCGAGCAGGGAGATGGCCGGCTCCTCGACGATCTGGATGCGCCCGGCCAGGATCGGCGAGCGCATCACCGGATTGCGCGCCACCGCGCGGTGCGGCGTGAAGGCCGGACGCGCGGCTTGCAGCGCCTGCCACTCCTGGCGGATCTGGCAGTAGCGCGAGAAGTGCGAGCCGGCCTTGCTCTGCGGCGAGCCCTCGCCCTGCTGCACGATGAAGTCCACCGCCGCGATCGCCTCATCCAGCGTGCACACGGTGCGCAGGCCGGGCAGGCTGAAGTCCTGCGGCGATAGCTGCGCGTCGCGGGTGCCGACAAAGACCGCGCTTTCGCCCAGCGTGGACACCAGCAGGCGCACGCTCTCGGCGATCGAGGCATACAGCTCGCCGACAGTGGCGTAGTCGTCGGCGAAGGGCATCAGCCGGTCGCCGCCGGCCTTGCGCTGATAGGTCGCCTTCTCGAAGCGCGTATCGTCCTGCTCGGCTGCGTCGAGCGGGCGCTCCAGATAGATGAAGTGATCCAGCGTGCCCTGGTCGAACGGCGCCAGCTCCACCACCACGTCGGCCGGGAACAGTCCGGGCGAGATGGGGAAGTTGAAGCGGCGCAGGTGCGGGCGCCCGCCCAGGGCAATCGACAGGTTGTTGGCCAGGGCCAGGTGCAGCATCTCGTCGGTGGCGATGCGCACGATCTCCAGCCGCCAGCGCCGCACCGCCTCCAGCTCCGCCGCCGTCAGATCCTCCGCTTCGGACTGCTTCAGCGAGAACGCCGCATACAGGTAACAGCACATCAGGCAGTGTTCGATCTCGGCGGCTTCGCTGAGCATCATCAGCAGCTGACTGCGGTGGCGGGCGGGAGTCATCGGAAGCCTCCGTGCATGGGGTTTTATAAGGATATGCCCATAGTCTCGCTCAGCCGCCGCGATTATGCGATTGCCCGCTGCTCCGGCCATCCGCCGCGGCCCGGGCCGGGGGCGCGGCCGGGAGTTTTGCGATGCGGATTTCGCAAGCGGCTTAGCTCAATTGGACGATGCGATGGATGCGCCGCCGGTTGAACTTGCGTGCCACGGAAATGCAACGCGATCGCGCCAAGCTATTCGACGTGGTCCGACGCACCGTATTGGGCAGGCACATCATCAATCAGGGGACATCATGTCGAAGCTTCGCAACTGGCGCCTGGCGCCATTCCTGTTCGCCGCCGCGCTGGGCGCCGCCGTCATCGCCGGCTGCAGCGACGATGATCACAACAACAGCGCCGCCGCCACCGACCCGGTGACCACCTCCGCGGCCAAGGTCAAGCACGTCTTCGTCATCGTGCTGGAAAACAAGAATTTCAGCGACACCTTCGGCACCAGCACGCAGGACCCCTATCTGCAGAAGACCCTGGTGCCGATGGGCGCGCTGCTGACCCAGTACTACGGCACCGGCCACGTCAGCCTCGACAACTACATCTCGATGATCAGCGGCCAGTCGCCGACGCCGGATACCGATGACGACTGCCTGCCCGGCCTGACCGGTACGGTCGGCAACTACAACGACGTGGTCACCACAGGCACCACCTCGGACGGGCAGGTCATCGCCAGCGGCGGCTGCATCTATCCGGCCAGCGTCAAGACCCTGCCGGACCAGCTCAGCGCCGCCGGCCTGACCTGGCGCGGCTACATGGGCGACATGGGCAACGATCCGGCGCGCGAGAGCGCCACCTGCGGGCATCCCACCATCGGCGCCGGCACCGACAACACCAACTCGGCGGAAGCGCCGAGCAGCGCCGTGCCGCTGGGCGACGCCTACGCCACCCGCCACGATCCGTTCATGTATTTCCACTCCATCATCGATGCGCCGAGCTGCGCCACCAACGTGGTCAACCTGAACCAGTTGACGGCCGATCTGGCCGCGGTCTCGACCACGGCGAACTACACCTTCATCACACCGAATCTGTGCGACGACGGCCACGACGGCAGCGGCACCGGCGCCAAGGGCACCACCTGCGCCAACGGCGGCCCCGGCGGCCTGACTTCCGCCGATGCCTTCCTCAAGACCTGGGTGCCGCAGATCCTGGCCTCGCCGGCGTATCAGCAGGACGGCCTGCTGATCGTCACCTTCGATGAAAGCAGCTACGTCCAGAGCAGCAGCACCAACACCACTACCGGGCAGACCACCGTCGACATCACCTTCCCCGGCGAGCCCTGCTGCAACCAGCAGCCCGGCCCGAACCTGAGCGGCGTGCGGCCCGGCTCCTTCACCCTGGTCAGCACGCCGACCCTGGTCGAGAACATCGTCATCAACGGCTTCGGCGGCGACCAGGTCGGCGCGGTGCTGGTATCGCCCTTCGTCAAGCCGGGCAGCACCTCCAGCATCGCCTACAACCATTACGCCCTGCTGAAGAGCCTGGAGGACATTTTCAAGCTCGACGGCCACCTCGGTTATGCCGCCAGCAATCCCGCCACCGGCTACCAGCTCGACACCATCGGCGACGACCAGAACATATTCACCAGCCAGTAGCTTCAGCGCCTGCGCGAGTTCAGGCCCCTGGCGGCAGCGCCGTCAGGGGTTTTCGCATTTCGTCGTACACATTGAATGATGCTTTTTCCGAATCCTCACGGCCGCTCTGCTTTTCGCACACTGCACATCGCCGCCTGCGCGATGCTGGCGGCGGCCTGCCATCAGGGCGACGGGGCTGCCGCAGCAGCTTCTTCCGCGAAGGTGGCACCGCCGGTAGCGGCCAGCGTTCCGGTTTCGGCCATCGGCAATCTCGGCCGGAAGATTTTTTTCGATACCTCGCTGTCCGCGTCCGGGCGCCAGTCCTGCGCCAGTTGCCACAGTCCCGAACACGCCTACGGTCCGCCCAATGGCCTGGCGGTGCAGCTCGGCGGGCCGCGGCTGGACCGGCAGGGCGCGCGGGCAGTGCCGTCGCTGCGCTATGTACTCAACCGCACGCCGGTATGGAACAAGGAATTCATCGCCAGTGTGGCGGAGCGCCTCACCGAGGGCGAGGAGCCGCCGGTGGGTGGCCTGGGCTGGGACGGCCGCTTCAATACCCTGCACGAACAGGCCGCGTTTCCGCTGCTGGCGGCGAATGAGATGGGCAATGCCGGGCCGGAGGACATCGCCGCCAAGTTGCAGCGGGCCGCCTATGCCGAGGAATTCCGCGCAGTCTTCGGTGCGCGGATTTTCGATGCGCCGCGCCGGGCCTATGCCCAGGCGCTCGTCGCCATCGAGCGCTTCGAGCTGGAAGATCCGAGCTTCCATCCCTACAACAGCAAATACGACGATTACCTCGACGGCAAGGCCCAGCTCAGCGAGCAGGAGCAGCGCGGCCTGGCCTTGTTCGATGACCCGCGCGGCGGCAACTGCGCCAGCTGCCATCTCGACCGCAAGGGCGTCAACGGCGCCCATCCCCTGTTCACCGACTATCAGTTCGAGGCCCTGGGCGTGCCGCGCAACGCGGAGATTCACGCCAACGCGGCGCACCGCTATTTCGACCAGGGCCTGTGCGGTCCGGTGCGCAAGGACCAGGCGCAGCAGGCCCAGTACTGCGGCATGTTCAAGACACCGAGCTTGCGCAACGTCGCCACCCGCGGCGTGTTCTTCCACAACGGCCGTTTCCATACGCTGAAGCAGGCGCTGCGCTTCTATGTGCGGCGCGATACCGATCCGAAGCTGTGGTATCCGCCATCCGCCGATGGGGCGGTGGACAAGTTCGATGACCTGCCCGCGGCCCTGCGCGCCAATGTCGATGTCATCGACCAGCCGCTGACGCGCAATGCCGGCGACGCGCCGGTCTGGAGCGACGCCGAGATCGACGATGTGATCGTGTTTCTGCAAACGCTGAATGATCGCGATGCGCAGATCGTGGCGATGCAGGACCAACAGTAGGGCGGCCCGTGGCCGCCGTTGCTCCGTCCGGACTTCGCGCAGCGGCGGGCACGGCCCGCCCTACACAAACTACGCGCCTTTCGGCCCGAACGGCAGCAGCATCGGCACCCGGCGGCGATACGCCGCGTAGTCGCCGGCGCCCAGTTCCTGGCTGAGCCAGCGTTCTTCCAGCCGCGCCTTCATCCAGATGCCGATGCCGATGAGGATGGCGCCGGCGACGGCGAGGACCGTGCCTTTCGCGGCCATCGTGGCCAGCACGGCGAGCAGGATGCCGGTGTAAATCGGATGGCGCACCAGCCCATAAGGGCCGCTGTCGATGACCCGGTGATCGGCCTTGCGCGTGACCGCGCCGGACCAGAGCCGTCCCAGGTGGATGCGCGCCCACCAGCAAAAGGCGAAGCCGAGCGCGATCAGGACGACGCAGATCCATGCGCCGTTCCAGCCGACATGCCACAGGCGCAGCGGGCCCTCATAGCCGTGCGCCGGCACGAAGAACAGCACGATGCCGAGCAACTGGATGACGCGGTAGCCGACTTCGGCGCCCAGTCCGGCGCGCTTTTCGGTGCTGTTGCTCCACCAGGCCGCCGCCAGCCAGGACACTCCCCAAAGCAGCCACAAGCCCACAATCGCAATTCCGGGATGCATGGTTTTTCCTCGGGCCGCCCAGCCCACATCTTCGCAGGAAGCGGAGTGCGCCGGAAGCCGGCCGCACGGCACGGCAACGAACCCTATCCGGCACCGGCGCGGTTTGCACAACTTTACCCGCCAAGCTCTTGCTTGCGTATTGGCCGCGGAGGAGTAATGTTGCCTCAGGTCAACAGGAGTCTGCGCGATGCCCGCAACAGCCGGATGTCCGATGCACTCGCCCGGATCGGGACTGTAGGCCACCCGCCATGACCAGGACCGCTCCGGGATTGATGCTGGCCCTGTGCTCGCCGTACCTGTATGCCGATGACGGCCTCAGCGATCGCGACATCGAGCAGATCAACCAGGCCGTAGCCGTGGTCACCTCGGGGCAGGTCATCCAGTACAACGAATTCGTCAGCGGCTGCCCCTGGCTGGCCGAGGAGGCCTGTTCCAGACAGGTGCCGGTGCTGATCTCGTTCCACGGCCGGCAAAAGACCATGATCGTGTCGAAGATCGACGGCCAGTGGCAGGTGCGCCAGTTGTCTTCGCCGCCGGGACAGCGCCCGGCAAAATAGCCGTCTGTCCGGATCGATGCGCTCCGCTGCGCCGCTAGCGCTTGAGCGGACGCTGCGTTCGCCGCGGCTTGGTCTCGATGCCGTTGAAGGCTTGCAGCAGCATCGCCTGCGCATCCGCGGGCGCCATCAGCAGCACATGCGGGGCGATGGCGAAGGCGGCGGCGATGCGGTCGATGGCGTCGACGCCGACGCTCAGTTCCTCGCGCTCCAGGGCGCTGATGTGCGAGCGGTGCAGTTCGCACTTGCCGCCCAGCTCTTCCTGCGACCAGCTGAAGATGGTGCGCCCCATCTGGATATTGCGCGCCAGCGCCTGGCGCGGGTTGATGGCGGCGGCTTCGGCGCGGGGCAGCGCGGGCGGCGGCGCGATCGGCGCGCCGCTGTGCTCGCGCTGCGGCGCCGCGGCGATGGCCTCGGCCGGCGCCTTGTTCAGGGCGATATGGATGGCATCGAGCAGGTCCTGCTCGCGGAACGGCTTTTGCAGGAATTCGAGCGCGCCGGCTTTCATCGCGCGCACGCTCATCGGCACGTCGCCGTGGCCGGTGATGAAAATGATCGGGATCCTGTCGCCCAGCGCGACCAGCTCGGCCTGCAGGTCGAGGCCGCTGATGCTGGGCAGCCTGACGTCGAGCACCAGGCAGGAAGGGCCGGGCCAGCGCGGCTGGCGGCGAAATTCCACCGCCGAAGCGAACAGCTCCACCTTCAGCCCGACCGAGCGCATCAGGTTGCCTAGCGATTCGCGCACCGAGATATCGTCGTCGACGACATAGATCACCGGCTCCAGCGGCGGCTGGAACCCTTCAACCGGATCGCTGTTCTTGCCTGTGCTGGTCAAAACGCTGCGCCTCGGCCGCCCGCGGCTGGGGGGTGAATGATCATGGCGGGGTGATGGAATCTTTATACCATTTGCCGAATTTATTTCACAGCTTGCAAGCCTCATACCGCAAAATCCTCGCCGGCAATGGAATGGGTGTCGGTGGCAGGGCCCTGTTCGCAGGGCAGCAGCAGGCGGAAGCTCATGCCGTGCTGCGGGTTGCGCTGCGCCAGCAGCCTGCCCGAATGGCTTTCGACGATCGACTGGCTGATCCACAGGCCCAGGCCGGTGCCTTCCGTCTTGGTGGTGAAAAATGCGCTGAACAGCTTGTCGAGATCGGCTTCGTCCACGCCCGGCCCGGAGTCGCTGACCTCGACCATGATGCCGCCCTGCTCGCCGTCCTGCCGGGCCGTCTGGATCAGCAACTGCCGCGGCCGCGTGGTGACCGAGGCCATCGCCTCAACCGCGTTCAGGCTCAGGTTGAGGAACACCTGCTGCAGCTGGATGCGCTCGCCCTGTATCGGCGGCAACTGCGGGTCGAGCCGGGTGGAGACTTCCACTTTGCGGCGGGCCAGCTCGCCCTGCATCATCTCCAGTCCTTCGCGCACGATGTCGTTGACGTTGACCCAGTCCCAGCGCGGAGCGCCCTTGCGCATCAGGGCGCGGATGCGGGCGATGACATCGCTGGCGCGGCGGGCGTCGCGCATGATCCAGTTGAGCGTATTGCCCGCTTCGCGCAGATTGGGTGTTTCGCCGCTGAGCCAGCGCAGGCAGGCGTTGCCGTTGGTGACGATGGCCGACAGCGGCTGGTTCAGTTCGTGGGCGATCGAGGCGGTGAGTTCGCCGATGGTGGTGAGCCGCGAGGCGTGGGCCAGGCTGGTGCGCGCCGCGAGCAGCGCTTCCTCGGTGCGCCTGCGCTCCGAAGCGTCCTCGCAGAAGGCGATGAGAAAGCGCGGGAACTCGGGCGTGCCGGCGACCAGGGCGACGTGGATGCGCAGCCACATCGGGCTGTGGCCCAGCGGCGGCCGCTGCACCTCCAGCTCGATGCGCTGGCGCCGCCCGTCGAGCAGCTCGCCTAATTGCACTCTGAAGTCGGCGCGATGGGATGCGGGCAGGTATTCGTCGAATGCCATGCCCGCTCCCGGTCCGCCGAGGCCGGCATGCTCCGCGTCGATCAGCTTCAGGTAGCGCTCGTTGCTGGCGATGATGTTGCCGTCCTCGTCGGCCAGGGCCATGCCGACCACCGAGTTGTCGAACACGGCGCGCCAGCGCAGCTCGGCGATGCGCCGTTCCTGCTCCGCCTGGACGCGGCCGCTCACTTCCGCGCGCAGCGCCTCGCTGACCTTCTCCAGCTCCACGCCGCCCACTTCGACCTGCGATGCCAACGCGTCGCGGGCCTGCTGCATGGCGGTGTCGCTGCGCTTGCGCCATGCGCCGAACCAGTTGCCCGCCAGCATCGACACGGTGAAGGCAATGAAATACGGCAGCTCGTCCGGATCGACGGCGAGGCTGTAGTAGGGGCGGTTGAAGAAGTAGTCGTAGGCCAGGGTGCTGAGAATCACCGCGGTCCAGCCGGCGACGCGCCCGCCGATCCAGGCGCTGGCGATGCCCGCCGCCAGGAACGGGAACCAGTACGGCAGCTCGAACCACGGACGCAGCAGCAGGCTGATGCCCAGCGCGGCGCCGACCAGAAGAAACGCCACCTCCAGCTTGCGGACAAGCCCCTCCTGGCGCCGCCAGAGCTTAGGCCACATTGACGGCTCCGCTGCGGTCCGGTCTGCAGGGGACTGGACCGGACCGCGAACGAACCGGTCGGCGCGGGTCGAGTCTCAGGCTCAAGCTATGCGCCATCCGGAATCTTTCCGCCCCGTCATGTCGCAAGCGAGCCATGGAAAGAACCAACTTGGTGCGCGATCCCTGGTATTTGAGCAAAAGGAGGGGTTGAATTGCGTCGCAATGGTGCGGCGTTCCGATGGCCGCTCGACGATCAGCTGGCCTGTTCCGCATGGGCCACGAAAGCTTCATAAAGCAGGGCCTGGGCCTCCGCGCGCGGCATCAGCAGCACGTAGGCCGGCACCGCGAAGGCCTTGGCGATCCGCTCGACCGTGTCCACGCCCACATTCAGCTCCTGCCGTTCGATGGCGCTGATATGGGTGCGATGCAGCTGGCACTGCGCGCCCAGGTCTTCCTGCGAGAAATTGAAGATGGTCCGGGCCAGTTGCAGATTGCCGGCGATGGCGACGCGCGAAGCCAGAACAAGGGGTTTGGACATGGCGGACTCGCTCAGATCCGCCCGGCCCGCAGCGGCTGCCCGGCAAGTGCGCGCCGCAGAGTGATCTCCGTCGCAGGGTGAGACGATTGAGCGTCATTATGACTGAGCATCCCGGCAGCTTATGTCATTGCGCCGCTTTATCCAATCCAGTTCCCGCATCCGGCCGGCGAGGCGGTGGCAGTGTGTGGTTGGCACGAAACATGAAATGCACACATTGAATAAAATTCAGTTCAATGTTTTCAGCCTGTGACTATTAAAAAAGACGGGATGATGTCTTCCCCGCCGCTTGCGCAGCACCGGCGGCCGTCCGCCGGCGATGAAAACGGGCCTTTCGTGGAGTTGCGCCGGGGATAGCTTGTGAGCAGGGAAACGGGGGCAATCGAATTCGCCGTGTACCTGGCGCCGGGGACCGCGCCGCTGGGCAGCCGGGAACTGGACATGATCACCCTGCAAACCGCCGATCTGCTCGGCTGCGATGCCGCTGAAATCAAGCCGGTCCTGTTCGAGTTGCAAAACGTCGGCGAGATCGAGGACGAGTTCTCGCGCATTCCCGAGGCGGAGCAGAGCCGCGAGCCCTATCTGGCCCTGGTCACCCTGCTCCGAAATGGGGCCCGCGCAGTGGGCAATCTCTGCTGCATGCTCGTTTATGACCTGCGCGCGCCGTTTCCGGCGCTCGACTATCTGAAAGGCCTGGCCGAAATCACCCACCTGCCGGTCTTCCTCGGCGTCTGCCGCCAGCCGCTGCCGGGCCAGGCCCATCGCCAGATCCTGGTGCGCCGGCTGCGCTGAGCCCTGCGTCGAGCCGGGTTTGTCCCGTTCCTTACGGATTCTTAATGCGGCCTTCCGTGTTTTTAACGTCCGAACAATATCTACGGCACTTGGTCCCTGTCGATTTAAAATGCCCGCTGAAACCATAATATCGATGTCTTAATTAGTCATGTAGAGCAAGATATTCCATCAATTGGCACGGATGGTGCTTTGCAGAAACCACAAAGAGACTTTGATATTAGTCGTATTGATGTAAATAAGAGTCTTTGCGCACTGTAAGAAAAGGGGCATTCGAGATGGTGAAAATCAAAGGCAGCAAGTGTTTTCCGGTGGCCGCCGCGCTGATCGGCGTGCTGTGGGTTTCGGCCTGTGCCGCGAGCCAGTCCAGCGAGGCCGCAAGCACGGCGGCGCCGGGCTCGTTCCGGTCCGTCATGGCGACGAAGTTGCCGGGCCTGTTCGGGCCGCACCTGCCGGCAGCCGATGCGGCCGTCCCCGATCGGGGGCCGCAGCCGATGCCCGGCTCGTTCCAGGCGGTGATGGCGACCAAGATGCCCGGCGTGTACGGGCCGCACCTCGCCGCGGCCGATGCCGCGCCGACCCAGGTCGCCGCCAGCACCTGCCAGCCGGGCTCCTTCGCGGCCGTCATGTCCGCAAAGCTGCCGCCCAACGCGCGTCCGGGAAATTCCGAGATCTACAAGGACTGCCGCTGACCTGACCTGTGAGGTTCGGCCGGCGCTTGGTAGAGAGTGCCGGCCGTCTTTTCGCAGAACCGCCCGGAAAAAAAGCCTGACCGGGTTTCACCATCGCCGCGAATCGTATCGCGGAAATTTTTAAATGGGAGATTTGAAAAAATGAGACGTCTGCCAGCGTATTTGGCCTACAGCCTCGGGGCCACGCTTGTTGCATCGCACAGTGTCTGGGCGCAGACCGCTCCGGCACCCGCGGATGCGCCGGTCGTGAAGTGCGATCCGTACCAAACCTATTCCTGTCTTGATTCATACCTGAATGCGGACGGCGACGATGTCTACAACCGCATGGTCAATTACTACAAGCTGGAGTGGGGCCGGGGCGGTCCGCCGAGCGATCCGAACGCGCCAGCGGGGCGCCGCGATGGCTGGCCGCTGACTCCCCAAACCGCGCCGCCCATGCCGTTCACCGAATGGCCCTACGGCGGCACCCAGAATCTGGGCACGACCCGCCCGGCCTCCGTCGACAGCCCCTTCATGGTCGGTATCGCCAACACCTGGCTCGGCAAGTGGATGGCCAGCGGCAACATGCAGCTCTACGGCTGGATCGATCCGGGCGGCAACCTCAGCACCAGCACCCAGGCGCAGGGCGGCAACTCGCCGGCGGCCTATGACTACCGTCCGAACGCCCTGAACTTCGATCAGGCGGTGCTCTACTTCGAGCGCGTGCCGGATACCGTGCAGAGCGATCACATCGACTGGGGCTTCCGCACCTCGGTGATCTATGGCGAGAACTACCGCTACACCACCGCCTACGGCATCCAGAGCTCGCAGCTGCTGACGCACAACAACGTCAACGGCATCGACTACCCAATGGAATGGCTGGAAGCGTTCATCCCGTGGATCGGCAAGGGCGGCACGGACGTGCGTCTCGGCCGCTACATCTCTCTGCCGGACATCGAGGCTCAGCTGGCGCCGAACAACTACATGTATACGCACTCGATCACGTATACGCTCGACAACTACACCAACGAAGGCCTGCAGTTCACCACCGGCGTCACCAAGAACTTCTTCCTGCAGTACGGCATCAGCGTCGGTACCGAGGCGGCGTTCTGGCATCTTGGGCAGGGCATCAACAACCCGACGCAGTACGTTTCATACACCGATCCGCTCACCGGAGTGGCGTACGACCATGTGCTGAACCCCCTGTATCCGGGTGCGCGCTTCAGGAAGGATCCGGGCTCCAGTCCGTCCTTCACCGGCTGCTTCCGCTACCAGACCGACGATGGCAAGAACAACGTCAACGGTTGCGCGGACGCCATCAACTCGGGCAAGTGGGGGTACAACAACCTGCAATGGTACGGCTTGACCGCGTATCACAAGTTCAACGACAAGTGGCATGTGTCGTGGGAGTTCTACACCGAGCACCAGAACAACGTGCCCAACCTGGAGAACTCCACTGTCGCCGGCATCAACAGCGCCTACGGTGCCGATGGCGGCACGCCGTTCTCGTCGCTGCAGGGGATCTTCTTCAACAATCCGGGTGAAGCCTACTGTTCGGGCGAGCATCACACCAATTCTCCGGGTACGTCCATCGTCAAGAGCAATGCGCCGCTCACCTGTACGGCGAGTGCAATGGGTTCGGTGGCTTACTTCAACTACTCGCCGAACGCGTTGAACAACTTCTCGATCCGTCCGGAAATGTATTACGACAAGAACGGTCAGCGTACCGGCACGCCGACGCACTATGTGGACTTCGGCATCGGCTGGCAGCACTGGCTGTCGCCGCAGATCGAACTGCGTCCGGAAATCACCTACTACCGTTCGCTCAACGGCCCGGCGTTCAACGGCGATGCCAACGCCGCGATCGCGCCGAACAAGAGCACGGAAACCGTGCTTTCGGGCGACGCCATCATTCACTTCTGATGGGGGCTTCTGATGCGGGCTGTCTGAGTCTTTAAACGTTTCCTGCGGTGTCCGGTCCCCCGGTGCGGCGTGAGCAAGTGGACTCTGCTCACGCCGGGCCGGGGGAACCGGATTAGGAGGCGGATGCCGGACCGGGATCGCGGTCCGGGCTGCAAGCGCCGGGCAGGCCATTGCCGCCGGGCATCCGTTCGAGTGTGCGGCACCCAATCAATGCAAGGTCGATGAAACGATATTGGAAACAGGCGGCAGGTGAGGTGCGGCGTGGCCGCGGCGTATTGCCGGCCCTGCTGTTCCCGCTGATCGCCGTGCTGTCCTCCTTCATCGCCGCTGCGGCTGCGGCCGGGGATGCGCCATCCCTGTCAGCCCCGGCCGGCGCCAATACCCGCTGGACGCTCGACCAGATGGTCGAGGAACTGAAACGCAACAACCCGCAACTGCAACAGGCGCATCAGGCCTATGTCGCGGCCAAGCTGCAGGCGCCGCAGGTGGAAGTGTTGCCGGCGCCGCAGTTCAGCCTGCTGGAGCAGGCCAATACCGGCGGTCCCTTCGACTTCAACCGCAACTCGGGCTTCTATGCCTACCCGACATTCACCCAGCCCTTCCTGTGGCCGGGCAAGCAGCACCTCGCCGGCGACATCGCCCGGGCCGAGGCCGAAGTGGTGGGGCGGCAGTACGACAGCCTGCTGATCCAGCTGGTGTCGCAGCTGAAGATGTCCTTCTATCAATTGAAGGCCTTGCAGGATCAGCTGCGCTTCATGGACCAGGATTTACAGCGCCTGGAGCAGATCAAGGACGTGAGCAAGGTGCGCTACGCCAACAACGCCGCGGCCTATGTCGACTTCCTCAACGCCCAGGTCGCCGCCAGCAGCCTGGAGAACGACCGCTTCGCCCTGAGCAAGCAGATCCAGCAGCAGCTCGAGCAGATCAACAACCTGCTGGGCCACGCCTCGCAGACGCCGCTCGATATCGCTGACGCCGACAGCAGCAGTCCGCCGCTGCCGGCCACACCGCTCAACCAACTGATCGAACTGGCGCAGAAGACCAATCCGGTCATCGCCGGCGGTGAATCGCAGGTCCAGGCCGCCGACAAGAGCGTGCAACTGGCGCACAAGGCGTTCTGGCCGGACTTTTCGGTCAGCGTCGGCGCCTATACCGATCCCTCGCTGATTCATCCGGAAAGAAGCCGCATGTATTCCGTCGGGGTCGGCTTCAGCCTGCCTTCCTGGGGCTTGCGCAAGGAGAAGGCCGGTCTGGGTCAGGCCCAGGCCCTGCTGGACGAGGCCAAGGCCGGCCAGGCCTCCAACCTGCAACAGGTGGACCTGAGCGTGGCCAATGCCTACCACGGGCTGGAAACCGCCTTGCAGCAGACGCGCTTCACCCGCGAGCGCCTGCTGCCGGAAGCGCAGACCGCCTACCGCCTGGCGCTGTCCGGCTACGGCAACAACGGCGGCACCGCGTTTTCCGACCTGCTCACCGCACAAAGCAGCCTGCACGACACCGAACTCGACCTGATCCAGGCCGAGAACGCCGCCGTGCAGGCCTACATCAGTCTCGCCGCGGCGATCGGAAAAGATCCGACGGCGGCGCAATGAAACGGAGCAAGCATCATGGCTAAACCCATCCTGATTGAAATTGGCGTGCTGCTGGTCGCGGCGGTCGGCTATGTCGCCGGTCACGATCCCAAAACCGCAGCGGCCCAGGCGCCAGCGCTGGCCACTCCGGCGCCGGTGGTGGCCAACGCGGCCGGCGTCAGCGACAACGCTCCCGACAACGGCTTCAACGCCGATTTCGTCAAGACCGCCGCGCCGGCGCAGCAGATGGTGGCCGACACCATTCCCATCACCGGCAAGCTGTCGCTGGACAAGCAGCAGCTGCGCATCGCCTCCTCGCGCGTCGCCGGCCGTCTCGGCCGCATCTTCGTGTTCGAGGGGCAGTCGGTGAAGGCGGGCGAGGCCCTGGCTGAAATCTACAGCCCGGACTACATCTCGGCCGAGCACGAGTTCATCCTGGCCAAGGGCTTCCGCGACACCCTGGCCAAGGATCCCAGCGACGCCGAGCTGCGCGACGACGCCGAAGCCACTTACCAGTCCGCCGCCAACAAGCTCAAGGTGCTGGGCGCTTCCGCCGAGGACGTCGCCGCGCTGGCACGGACCGGGCAGGTGGACGAATACCTCAAGGTGCGCGCGCCGATCTCCGGCGTGGTGACCCAGCGCAACGTCGATCCGGGCGGCTACCTCAATGTCGGCGACCCGCTGATGTCCCTGGCCAATCTCGACACCCTGTGGCTGTTCGTCAATACCTACGACAGCGACTATCCCTCGCTCAAGCTGGGGCAGGAGCTGAGTTTCCAGTCCAGCTCCCTGCCGGGGCAGGACTTCAGCGGCCAGATCGCCTTCATCGCGCCGAGCGTCGATCCGGCCACGCATACCCTGCCGATCCGCTGCAACGTGCCGAACCCGCAGTTCCTGCTGCGCCCCGAGATGTTCGTGCGCGGCACGCTGAAAGTAGGGCAGCGCAGCGCCTGGGTGGTGCCGAAGAGCGCGGTGATCCATATCCGCGATACCGACTACGTCATCGTCAAGGATCAGGCCGGGCATTACACGCGCGTCGCGGTACAGGGCCATCCGCTGGAACCGGACCAGTACGCCATCACCGGCGGCCTGGCCCAGCCCGAGTCCATCGTCACCGACGGCGGTCTGCTGGTCAACGAGCTGGCCAAAGAGGGCTGACATGGCTGGCTGGAGTTTCTCCGAAAAATTCATCGACAGTTCGATCAACAGCCGCATCCTGGTTTTCCTGGTTTGCGCGCTGCTGCTGGTGCTGGGTGCTTACTCCTTCAAGCAGTTGCCGATCGAGGCTTATCCCAATATCGCGCCGCTGAATGTGCAGGTCATCACCCAGTGGGCGGGCAGGAGCACGCTGGAAGTGGAGCGCCAGCTCACCGTGCCGATCGAGACGGCGGTGGCCGGCATTCCCGATGTGGCTTCGGTGCGTTCGGTGTCGCTGTTCGGCCTGTCGGTGGTCACCATCCAGTTCCGCGACGGCGCCGACGATTTCAAGTCGCGCCAGAACACCCAGTTGTTCCTGGGCCAGGCCAATCTGCCGACCGGGGTGCAGCCGGGCCTGAGCCCGGACGCCGACGCCACCGGCGAGATCATGCGCTATCGCTACGAGAGCGATAACCCGGCCATCGACATCATCGACCTGAAAAGCCTGCAGGATTGGGAAGTCTTCAAGGATCTCAAGGGCGTGCCCGGCGTCGCCGACGTCAACGGTTTCGGCGGCCTGGTCAAGCAGTACCAGGTGCTGCCCGATCCGAAGAAGCTGCAGCTCTACAACATCACCCTGAGCCAGGTGGCGCAGGCGCTCGCCAACGGCAACGCCAATGTCGGCGGCGGCATCATGCCCAGCGGCGAGCAGCAATACGTGGTGCGCGGCGTCGGCCTGGTCCACAGCCTCGACGACATCCGCAACATCGTCATCACCAACGGCATCAGCACCGGCGCCACCGGCAGCAGCCGCGGGCTGGACGCGCCGGTGCGCATCCGCGACATCGCCACGGTGCAGTTCGGCAATGCCGAACGCCTCGGCCAGGTGCAGTTCAACCAGCACGACGAGACGGTGGAAGGCATCGTGGTCCTGCGCCGCGGCCAGAACGCCTCCGAGGTGCTGGCGCGGGTGCGCGACAAGGTCAACGACATCAACAGCAGCGGCCGCCTGCCGGCCGGGGTGAAGATCGCTCCGTTCTACGACCGCCAGGAACTGCTCAACCTCACCGTCCACACCGTCACCCACACCCTGCTGGTGGGCATCGCGCTGGTGGTGGCGGTGCTGTTCATCTTCCTCGGCAACTTCTGGGTGGCACTGATCGTCGCCGCGATCATTCCGCTGGGCCTGTGCGTGTCCTTCACCGGCATGAGCTGGTTCGGCGTGCCCGCCAACCTGATCTCGCTCGGCGCCATCGACTTCGGCCTGATCGTCAACGCCGCGGTGATCGTCACCGAAAACATCATGCAGTACCTCGAGCGCCGCGACATGCCGGTGCGCACCGTGTTCCGCGCCGCCACGGCAGAAGTGGCGCGGGCGATGATCTTCTCCACCGCCATCATCATCGTCGCCTACGCGCCGCTGTTCATGATGGGCGGGGTGGAGGGCAAGATCTTCGAGCCGATGGCCTTCACCATGGGCCTGGCCCTGCTGGCCTCGATCATCCTCAGCATCACCTTCGTCCCCGGCGCCGCCACCAGCCTGTTCGGCCGCAAGCGCCAAGTCGAGGTGCACTCGCCGAAGTTCATCGACTGGATGCAGCAGCGCTATCGCGCCCTGCTCACCGTGCTGATCCGTTACCCCGTTCGTCTCGGCATCGCCTCCCTGGTACTGCTGCTGCTGTCGTTCTGGCTGGCTTCCGGCCTCGGCACCAGCTTCCTGCCGACGCTGGAAGAGAACAACCTGTGGATCCGCGTCACCCTGCCCAATACGGTGGGCCTGGCCTATTCCGGCGAACTGGCCAGCAAGATCCGCGGGGAGCTGCTGAAGCAGCCGGAAATCCGCGACGTGGCGGTGCAGATCGGCCGTCCCGATGACGGCACCGACTCCACCGGCGTGTTCAACCAGGAATTCGGCGGCTACTTCAAGACACCCGACGAGCTGGGGCACGCGGTCGACCGCCAGGCGGTGATCAAGCGGCTGCAAAAATACTTCGACACCATTCCCGGCATCGACGTCAATTTCTCCCAGTACATCCAGGACAACGTCGACGAGGCCCTGTCCGGCGTCAAGGGCGAGAATTCGGTCAAGCTGTTCGGCAACGACCTGACGGTGCTGGAGGCGCGCGCCAACGACATCCAGCACTCGCTGGAGCAGGTGCCCGGCATCGCCGACGTCGGCATCTTCAAGGAACTGGGACAGCCGACGCTCACCGTCACCGTCGACCGCGTCGCCGCGCAGCGTTTCGGCCTCAACGTCTCCGACGTCGAGAATGTGGTGCTCAACGCCGTCGGCGGCAACGCCCAGACCCAGGTGCTGGAAGGCGAGCGCGTATTCGACCTGTTCATGCGCATCCCCGCCGCCTCACGCGACAATCTCGACGAGATCCGCCGCCTGCTGGTGGACCTGCCCGACGGCAGCCGCATTCCGATCAGCCAGGTCGCCGACATCAAGCTGGCCAACGGCCCGTTCTTCGTCTACCGCGAATCCTCGCGCCGCTACATCGCGGTCAAGTTCGGCGTGCGCGGCCGCGATCTGGGCAGCGCGGTGGCCGAGGCCAAGCAGCGCGTGGCCCAGGACGTCAAGCTGGATCGCGGCTACACCATCCACTGGGACGGCCAGTTCAACGAGATGAAAGTGGCGCAGCAGAAGCTGGCGCTGATCATCCCGATGGCCCTGGTGGCGATCTTCGTGCTGCTGTGCCTGGCCTTCCGCGGCGTCAAGGATGCCGGCCTGGTGCTGGTCAACGTGCCGTTCGCCGCCATCGGCGGCATCGTCACCCTGTACCTGGCGCATGAGGACCTAAGCATTTCCGCGGGCATCGGCTTCCTGTCGCTGTTCGGCATCGCCATCCAGAACCTGGTCATTCTCATCACCAGCATCCGCGAGCTGGCCTCGGAAGAGGGCAGAAGCCTGCACGAGGCGGTGATCGAAGGCTCCACCCGGCGCTTCCGCTCGGTGCTGATGACCGCGCTGCTGGCGGCGCTGGGCCTGGCGCCCGCCGCCTTCTCCCATGCCATCGGCTCGCAGGCGCAGCGGCCGCTGGCCCTGGTGATCTTCGGCGGCATGCTCTCGACCACGCTGCTGACCCTGCTGCTGCTGCCGGTGGCCTTTGCCAAGGTCAATGCGCGCAGGAACGAGGCCGCCCATGCCGCCTGAGGCCGCCATTGTTTTCGCCATACCCACAATCGCCGCATGTCTCATGGAAGGAGGTGCCTTTATCCAACCACACCCCGTAGGAATCTCATTCGCGCTTCCCTTGCAGGACGCGGAGAGACGTCGTGACATCTGAACGATCCTGCCTGCGCAGGCCCCCCGGGCACGCGTAGTCTTGCAGATGCACGCCACTGCACCGGTTCACGCGAAGTCGACGTCGCGTGAACCGGCTTTTTTTGTTTGATGCCCCTTCTTTGCAGCGTACCTCCGGCCCGCACCCGCGGGCCCATTCCTTTCCGTCGAACTCCATGATCACGCTCCCCGATACCGCCATGACCCGACTTCATGCGCCTGCTTCTGCTTGAAGCCGAAGCCCGATCCCCCGACAGCCTGTGCGGCGCCCTGCGCCAGTCCGGGCATCTGGTGGATGCCTTCGACAGCCCCGATGAAGGCGTGCTGGCCATGCGCGTGGTCGAATACGATCTGCTGATCTTCGATCTCGGCCTGGCCACCGCCACGGTGGCGAGCCTGCTGCGCGAGCTGCGCGCGCGCGAGGTGCAGACGCCGGCGCTGGTGATCGCTTCCAACGGCAGCCCGCTCGACCGCGGCAGGATTCTCGACCTGGGCGCCGACGACTATGTGGTCAAGCCCTTCGCGCTGCCGGAACTGGAGGCGCGCATCCGCGCCATCCTGCGCCGTGCGCTGGCCAAGTCGGGCGACAATACCCTCAGCATGGGCAAGCTGCAGTTCGACCTGTTCGAGCGCTGCGCCGCCATCGGCGACACCCGGCTGCACCTGTCGCCGCGCGAGGTCGACATCCTCGAAACCCTGATTCTCCGGCGCGGCCGGGTGGTCAGCAAGGCGCAGATCCGCGGCCGCCTGTGCGAATGGAGCGGCGATCTGAGCGACGGCGCCATCGAGCTGTACGTGCACCGCCTGCGGCGCAAGCTGGCCGGCAGCGGGGTGCGCCTGTTCACCGTGCGCGGCTTCGGCTATCTGATCCAGCAGGGCAAGCCGCGCGATTGAACCCCGGCGCCGGCGGCGTACGTGCCGGTATGCGCCTGCCGTTCTCGGCGTTTTCACCAAGATCATCGGCAAATCAACGATGGTGTAGCGGTGCCGCCCGCCTCTAATATGAAGCAGCAAAGCGGGGCAGCCTATAAGCCCGCCATATCGGAGGAGAACCCTGTGTCGAAACAGATGAGCAGCGGCCTGGTGCGCGTGCGGAAGCATGCGCGCGCGGTGGTGGTTTGTGTCGCGGCAATGGCCGTCGCGGCGGCGCTGTGCGCCTGCAGCAATTCCTCGGGCAGCGCTCCGGGCACCGCCTGCGCCGCGCTGTCCGGCTGGCCGGTCGGCACCCTCGATGCCGCCGACGCCAGCACGGTGGACCCGACGCAGTTTCTTTCCGCCGCCCAGCTCAATACCTGGGGCGTGGACCTCGACAACCGCGGCCTGCGCGCCACCGGCACCACCGCCCACGAGAACTACATCGACGAGCTGCACACGCGCCTGGCCTGTGCCGGCGTGACCCAGCTCAGCTACGAGGAAGTGCCGCTGACCCGCTGGTCGGTGGACAACTGGTCGCTGAGCATCGTCGGCGGCCCATCCGCCGGCCCGGTGCAGACCGCCGCCTATGTGCCTTACTCCGGCGTCACTCCGGCGCAGGGTGTCACCGCGCCGCTGGTCTATCTGGATGCCAACACCCCGCCGACCGCCGCCAATGCCGCCGGCAAGATCGTGCTGTTCGACGTGCCGCAGGCGCCCACCACCGTCGGCGTGTTCGAGTTCCTGTCGATGGCGACTTACGATCCTGACCACAGCCTGTCGCCGACCGATGTCTACAACCGGCCCTACCTGGCCATGCCCGGCGCCCTGCTCAACGAGCTGAGCGCGGCCGGCGTCGCCGGCGCCATCGGCATCCTGCCGGCACCGTACGCCACCGCCCACGGTGCCTACTATCCCTACGACCGCATCCTGCGCAGCGCGCCCTCGCTGTTCGTCGACGAGAACGTCGGCGCCCAGCTCAAGCAGCTCGCGGCGGCAGGCTCCGCCACCCAGATGAACCTGGTGCTGCCGGCCGAAGTGACCCAGGTGATGACGCGCAACCTGATCGGCATCATTCCCGGCGCCAGCACCGACCTGACGGTGATCAACAGCCACACCGACGGCACCAACGGCCTGGAGGACAACGGCCCCAACGCCATCGTCGGCATGGCCGAGTACCTGACGCGGCTGCCGTCGTCGGCGTTGCCGCGCACCATCATGATCCTGCTCAGCAGCGGCCATTTCGCCGGCGGCATCGGCGCCGAGACCTTCCTCTCCGCCCACCAGAGCGACGGCCTGCTCAGCCGCATCGCCTCGGTGGTGACGATCGAGCATATGGGCGCGCAGGAATACCTGCCGGACGCCAACGGCCTGCTGGCGCCGACCGGCAATCCGGAACTGGGCGCCTTCTTCACGCCGAAGATCCAGCCCCTGGTCAACGCCTCCTACAACGCCCTCAAGAACGCCGACGCCAAGCCCGGCCTGGTGGTGCAGCCTACCAATCCCGGCGGCGACGGCTCCGCGGACAACCCGGTGTGGCCGGGCGAGGGCCAGTATTTCTACGGCATCGGCGGCCTGCCCACCGCCAACTACATCACCGGCCCCTACTACCTGCTCAACTGGGGTGTCACCACCGCCGACAAGATCGACTTCAACCGCATGCGCAACGAGATGGTGGCGTTCACCCAGATGCAGCTCGACCTGTCGCGCGTGTCCAAGACCGATCTTGCTACCATCAGCCCGGTGATCGTCTCGCCGAGCAATTGAACTGAAATGGGGCGGACGGCTCGCGGTGAGCCGTCCGCTCGTGGTGAGCCGTCCGCGTACCGGCGGGAACCGCCTGAAGACCACGGCAGCGGGATGGGCTAACATCAAAACTCCCGTCATGGCCACCCGTCTCCACAGCAAGCACGCGCAAGCCGGCGCCGATGGCGCGCCGCAGCCGCTCAGCGCGCGCCTGCGCGCCCTGCTCGGCGACATCATCGCGGACAGCGAGGCCACCGCCGGGCAGACCCTGCGGGCGATCCAGGGGCAGATTCCCGACTACGAAAAGATGCGCGATCCCGCCCTCAAGCGGGAAGTGCTCGACATGATCGTCTTCACCCACCAGGTCTGCCTCGCCGACCTGCTGGAGCTGAAGCTGCCCACCGCGCGCGAGCTCATCCCTACCACCACCCTGGTGCGGCGCCGCGTGCATCAGGGCGTGCCGCTGCCGGCGGTGTTGCAGGCTTTCCGCGTCGGCTTCCGCGTGGTGTGGGACCTGATGCTGGCCCGCGCTCAGCTCGATCCGCAGATGCGCGAGGAGCTGCTGTTCAAGGTGTCGCCTTTGTTCATGGACCTGGGCGAGCTGCTGGCGCAGACCCTGACCACCACCTATGCCGAGGAAATGCAGCAGCGCGGCCGCTGGCGCGACCGCGTGCGCCACGAGCTGTGCGGCATTCTCTATACCGACCCCGACAACCTCGAAGGTTTCCGCGAGCGCGCCCACAGCCTTGGCCTCGATCCTTCGGCGCCGCACATCGCCCTGGCCCTGAGCATGCCCGAACTGAAGGCCGCCGCCGACGAGCAGCAGATCGAGCTGGACCGCACCCTGTCCTGCGCCGCCCGCATCCTCGGCGCCGAAGCCGAAAGCCTGCTGCGCACCCTGCGCCCCGGCTATCTGCTGCTGTGGCTGCCGCTGCCGATGGGCGCCGCCGGCCAGCCGGTGGAGCGCGCCATCGCGGCGCAGGCCGAGGCACTGATCGGCGCCGGCTGCGGCGTCGAGGCCGTCGGCATCGGCCTGCCCGAAGCCGGCGCCGCCGGCTGGCGCCGCAGCGCCGACCAGGCCCTCGCCGCCATCGAGATCGGCAGCCATTTCCAGCCGGTTGGGCTGGTGTTCCGTTATTCCGACGTGGCGCTGGAACACACCGTGATGGAATCGCCGGTGCTGACCCGCCTGCTGCAAAGCCAGCTTGAGCAGATCGACGCCAAGCCGATGCTGCTGGAAACCCTGCGCGCCTGGTTCGAGCATGGCCCGCACCGCAAGGCCGTCGCCGCCGCCCTCAAGATCCACCCCAATTCCCTGGCCTACCGCATCGAATGCATCGAAGCCATCCTGGAACAGCGCCTCGACGATCTGCGCCAGTTGCCGCGCCTGCACCTGGCCCTGCGCCTGCGCCAGCTATCGCTGCCGCGCAGCAGCCGCGGCAGCGCTGCCAACCGCAAGCCGTATTTGCGACACTAAGGAATATGCCGGGCTTGCTGTCATCCTGAGCATAGCGAAGGATCTGGCCCCATCACTCTTGCCAAGCAGACTCCTCATGCCCGACACCAACCCGCCATCCGCAGTCGCACCGCGCACCGAGCGCATCGAAACCCTGCTCGGCCACATCAAGGTTCACATCAGCGGCAGCGGCCCCGCCATGGTGTGCTGGCCCAGCCTGCTGATGACCGGCCCGATGTGGGAGGCGCAGGCGGAGTATTTCGGCGGCAGCCACCAGATGATCCTGATCGACTCGCCGGGCCACGGCGGCAGCGATCCCCTGACGCGGCATTTCACCCTGGAAGAATGCGCCGAATGCCTGAGCCAGATCCTCGATCACCTCGGGATCAAGGACTGCATCCTGCTCGGCAACTCCTGGGGCGGCATGATGGGCGGCGTCTTCGCCGCGCTGCATCCGCAGCGCACCCGCGCCGCCGTGCTGATGAACTGCACCGCCTCGGCGGCGGGCTGGCGGCAGAAGCTGGACTTCCGCCTGATGACCCTGATCCTGCGCCGGCTGCGCAGCATCCCCAGGCTATTCGTCGATCGCGCCGTGACCGCTTTCGCCGGCGAGACCACCGAGCGCACCAAGCCGGAGGTGGTGGCCTACATCCGCGCCACCGTTTCCGCCGTCGATACGCAGTCTGTGTGCTGGGCCATCGACAGCGTGGTGCCGCGCCGCACCGATCATCACGCCCTGATGGGCGGGATCACCAGCCCGGTGCTGGTGATGACGGGCGAGGAAGACCGCACCTTCCCCGTGGCCGAAACCCGCGCCATGGCCGACGCCATTCCCGGCAGCCGCTTCAAGGTATTGCCCAAGGTCGGGCATCTGGCGGCACTTGAAGCACCTGAGGCGGTCAACGCCGCCATCGCCGAATTCCTGAAAAGCCTGGCGGCATAGCCGGGCAGGGTGTCATCCGAAGGCTCTGGTTTGACACATATATGCATTAAAGTGTATATATATGTTCATGCATATAGATGTCTTCCAGACCCTGTCGGACCCGACGCGCCGCCGTATCGTCGAGGCGCTATGGAGCGGCGAGCAGGCGGTGAACGACATCGTCGACGCGGTGGAGATCCACCAGTCCGGAGTGTCGCGGCACTTGCGCATCCTGCACGAGACCGGCTTCGTGCAGGTGCGCCCGGTCGGGCAGCAGCGCCTCTACTCGCTGCGCCCGGAGCCGTTCCGTGAACTCGACGCCTGGGTCGCCAACTGCCGGGGATTATGGGAGGCACGCCTCGACCGCTTCGCCGGCGCCCTCGAGAAGAAACAAAGGACCGCTACAGGCAAACGCAAGGAGAAAGCGACATGAGCACTCAGACCCCCAGGCGCAAGATCGTCATCGAACGCACCTATCAGGCGGCCATCGAGGACGTGTGGGAGCTATGGACCACGAAGGAGGGGATCGAGTCCTGGTGGGGCCCGGAAGGGTTCTCGGTGAAAGTCCGGCAACTCGACCTGCGCCCCGGCGGCCGCATGCTCTATGCCATGAGCGCGGTTGGCCCCGAACAGATCGCGTTCATGAAGAGCGCGGGGATGCCGGTGACCACCGAAACCATACTCACCTATACCGAAGTGGCCGCGCCGCATCGCCTGGCCTTCACCCAACTGGCCGACTTCATTCCGAATGTCGCCCCTTACGACACGGGGATGCTGGTCGAGTTGCACGCCGGCCCGCAGGGTGTGCGCATGGTCCTCACCATCGACGCCATGCATGACGAGGAATGGACCCGCCGCGCGGTGATGGGCTGGGAAAGCGAACTCGGCAGAATCGCCAAGGCGCTTGAGGCCCGCGCCTAGGCATAAACCGGCGTGGCGGCGAACCCGGATGGATCCGCCGCCGCGCCGCGATCAGGCTCAGGCTGCGGCGGTCGCGACCTTGTAACGCGGCGCCGCATGCTTGCGCGACAGGTTGGGCTTCAGCACCTCGCGCGCTTCCAGCAGACGCTGCCAGTCGGCGGCCTGCGGCAGGGCGGGAATGGTGACGCTCTCGCCCTGGTCGAAGCCGGCAAACGCCGCGTCCACCATCTCGTCCACCTCCATCACGATTTCCGCCGGCAGCTGGTGCAGTTCCACGCCTGAGCCGTTCCACAGCTCGGTGCGCGTCGCGCCCGGGAGCACCGCCTGCACGCGCACGCCGGACCCGGCCAGCTCCTGCTCCAGCACCTGGCTGAAGTGCAGCAGGTAAGCCTTGGTGCCGCCATAGACCGAATTGCCCGGCTGCACCATCTGCGACATCACCGAGGCGATATTGACGATGGCGCCACGTCCGCGCGCCGCCAGTCCCGGCGCCACCGCGTGGGCCAGGCGCGTGGGGGCAAGAATATTGAGGCGGATTTCGCGGTCGAGCCGCGCGATGTCGGCGCCGACCAGCGGGCCAAGCGTGGCGCTGCCGGCGTTGTTGATCAGCACTGTGATGCTCTGATCCTCGCGCAGCACTTTTTCCACCTGGGCCAGCTCGCTGTCAACCGTCAGGTCGGCCGCCAGCACCCGCACCTGCGCGCCGGTTTCCTTGTTCAGCCGGGCGGCCAGCTTTTCCAGGCCGTCCTTGCTGCGCGCCACCAGGATCAGGTCATAGCCGCGCCGTGCCAGCCGGTCCGCGTAAGTGGCGCCGATGCCGGTGGAAGCGCCGGTGACCAGCGCCGTGCCTTTCTTGCTTGTCTTGCTCATGTCGTTTACTCCGCTTCAGGTTGAATCTGGAAGTTGTTGGGATTAATTTGGATGTCAAACGACATCCTAAATAAAGCTTATTCCTAAACTAAATAGGATGTCAAGTAACATCCAAAATAATCAGAAAATTCCGGAACGAGCAGGGACAGGCATATTTCTGTATGATATACATCATCCTGATTTGGAGAAGTGCGCCATGGGCCATTCCCAAGCCGACAAGGCACAGACTCACCAGCGCCTGGTGCGGGCCGCTGCCGGCCAGTTCCGCGACAAGGGCATCGACGGCATCAGCCTGGCCGAGCTGATGAAGCTGCTGGGCCTGACCCACGGCGGCTTCTACAAGCATTTCGCCTCGCGCGACGAGCTGGTCGGCGAGGCGGTGGACTACGCCCTGGCCGACGGCGACCAGACCATGCGCGGGCTGCTGTTCAAGGACGGCAAGCCCGATCTGGCCCACTTCGTCGGCACCTACCTGAGTGAAGCTCATCGCGACAGCCGCGCCACCGGCTGCACCATCGCCGCCCTGTCCGCCGACGTGGCGCGCAAGGGCGAAGACCTGCACGCGCCGTTCCGCGATCAGATCGAACGCAACATCGGCACCTTGAGCGAAGCTCTGGAAGGCGTGCCCGCCGGCCAGCGACGCGACCAGGCGCTGCTGCTGCTCAGCGCCCTCTATGGCGCGCTGAGCATGGCGCGCGCGGCGGGGGATTCGAGGCTGTCGCAGGAAGTCCTGCGCACGGTCGGCGGCAAGCTGCTGGAGCTGGGTGGCGCGGCGCCGAAGAAAGGGCGGAGCGGAGCAAAGTCGGCGTAGCTTCGTCCGGTCATCCTGAGCACAGCGAAGCGCATCTATCGCGTTGTGCCCCGGTAAATGGCGCGCTTCGCTGAGCTCAGCACACCCTGCAAAGACTGGATGCATCCATCGTAGGGCGGGCCGTGCCCGCCGGCTTTTGCCCGGAGGCGCGCGCAGCGGCGGGCACGGCCCGCCCTACAAAAACTGAGCGCAGCGAAGAATCTGGCCTCTCGGTCACCGGCATTCGCCGCACCCGGCAATCACCTCAACGCGCCGCCACCGCCAGATACGCGGTGAGCACAATCCCCGCCGCGGCCACGCCAAGATTGGCCAGCAGCGCCAGATTGGTCAGGTGACCCTTGGGCCGGTCCTGCGGCTCCAGGCCGGACACCACCATGCGGAACGAGAACGTCGACAGCACCGCCAGCAGGGCCGACAGCGCCATCAGCGCCAGGCCGATCCAGAACGAGCCGCTCTGGTGCTGCGGCTGCTCATGGGCCGGATCCATCAGCCGCAGGAACAGGCCGAAGCGCTCGATCACAAAGCCAAAGCCCATCATCGCCAGACAGGTGCGGTTCCACGCCAGCAAGGTGCGCTCGGCGGCGAGGTAAGTGCGGGGATCTCCTGGCACAGGCATGGGATGCTCCGGTGGTGATGACGATGGCTCACGCATCTATGGTGTTTCCGCGAACTACTCCGCTGCGAGGCGCTGTTTCATGTCCATGTACGCAGCATGGATGAGCTTCCCCAAAGCCGCGTCGTCCACCGGCTGTCCCGGCCTGAGCTTGACGTGGCGCATGAATTTGCCGGTACCTTCAAGCAAGCCATCAGGGTCGGCAAGTTCCGCGCCGCGAAAGAACCCGACATTGACATGGGCCTTGAAGGCATTGGCGTAGGCGAATGCCGCGTCCCCCACACAGGCGGTGGGATGGCCGTCATGCAACAGTTCCCGGACGTCGTCTCCGCAGGAGCGCATGACCTCAAACCAGCGCCGCGCGAATTCCCCCAATTCGCCGCCATGCTCTCGCATCCAGGCGGCTATGGCCGGGTCCCGCCTGACAGCGCTGGGAAATCGCATGAGCCGGCTCACGGTGTTTTCACGCCCGGCGCCAGCCGCGCCGTTTTGCGTAGCCTGCATGCGCTTGCTGGATGCGGTCAATCAGACCTCTCCTCGCTCCACCCACTGGGCGCGCCAGGCAGGCGCATCGAAGGGATCGGCGAAGTATTGAGTTTCGTGCGACACCTTCCCATCCCGGAACTCCATGATGCTCACGGTGTAGGCGCGCCTGCCCTCATAGGTAATCACATACTCGGTAACCCAGAGATTGCCCTCTCCCGTGATCCGCCGCACCACAAACCCCGATGGCCTGCCAGGGTGATGGCTGCGAAGCGCTTGCAGGTTGCGCCGGCCGCGGATGACCTCGCCTGACTGTGGATACTCGCACACAGCGTCATCGTGATAGATCTCATGCTCGGCAAGCTGATCGCCTGTGGCGGATGCGGCCCAATGCCGGTCAATGGCCATCCGGATGCTCTGATCTTCCATCATCGGCCTCCATCGAGTCCGTGCGCTTGCAACATCAATGGTTAGTAGGCATCCAATGCCAATTGGATGGATCAATAGCGGCAATTGTTTGCTGCGTTTGGGCGGCTTTCCTCGGCTGGGTGGCTGGTAACACCTGATTCCGCATGAGCCTATCGGCACTGTCGCCGAACTAAACAGCAAAATCAACATCCCCGATTGCACTCTTTGCGCCATCTCAATCTGTCCTCCACTTTATGTACAAGGATCATCTGATCCGCTGCTAAAATTGGCGACACACAGGAGCCAAGACATGCACATCGATCGCCTGGATCATCTGGTCCTCACCGTGGCCGACATCGAGCGGACCTGCCGCTTCTATCAGCAGGTCCTGGGCTTCGAGGTGGTGAGCTTTCGCGGCAACCGCAAGGCCCTGAGCTTCGGCCGGCAGAAAATCAACCTGCACCAAATCGGCAATGAATTCGAACCCAAGGCGCTGCGGCCGACTGCCGGTTCCGCCGACTTGTGCCTGATCGCCACCACGCCGCTGGATCGGGTGATGGAGGAGTTGCGCGCGGCCGGCGTCGCTATCGAGGAGGGCCCGGTGGAGCGCACCGGCGCGCTCGGCGCGATACGCTCGGTGTATATCCGCGATCCGGATCAGAACCTGATCGAGATTTCCAACTACCCCGAATAAAGCGGCCGCAACCTCCAACTGTCATCCTGAGCGCAGCGAAGGATCTGGCCTGTCGGATAGTGCTGGGGGGGGGGGGCTGGAGAATCCGGCTGCCGGCCGCTCCATGCTTGCGCGCGGGCCACCTCATCCGCTAGCGTTGCCCCTTCGTTGCCATCAAATGATCAAAAGGGGAACATCGTGCGGCGAATCAAACAAGTTCTCGCAAGTACCATTTTTCTCCTGATGTCGCTGTCCGCCGGTGCCGATCCGCTGACGCCGGAGAAAAGCGCCGATATCCAGAAATTGCTGGATATCACCGGCTCGACCAAGCTTGCCGCGCAGATGGGGGATGCGGTGATGCACCAGCTCATGGGCATGTTTGCGGCCAGCAATCCCGACTTCCCACAGGCGACCGCGGACAAGATCGGCAAGAGAATCTCCGCGCTGATGCAGGCCAAAGCCGCCGAGCCGAATGGCCTCTTCGCGCAGATCATCCCGGTTTACGACGCGGCGTTTTCCGATCAGGAGTTGAAGCAGCTGATCGCGTTTTACGGCACCGACATCGGCAAGAAGGTTGTTACAGTCATGCCTACCGTAATGGCGCAAAGCATGGCGGCCGGACAGAAGTGGGGTGTTTCCCTGGGGCCCGATATCGACAAGATCATCGAGGCCACGCTCAAGGAAGACAACGTCCAGCTCAAGAAGCCAGCCGCCGCATCGAAATAAGCGGGACGCCGGCCGCGGTTGCAGTCTTAGTGCCGCCAGCCCACCACCTTCACCTTGAAGTCCATCGCCGGCCCCGGCGTCGGCGCGGTCTTGGTCTTGAGCTGGTAGCCGGGCGGGTCGAGCGCGAGGTCGAGCTGGTGGAACAGCCGCGCCATCGATAGCGCGATCTGCACTTCGGCCAGGCTCTTGCCCAGGCAGGTGTGCGGGCCGCGGCCGTAGGGCGAGTAGGCGCCGGACTGCATGTGCTCCGCGCGCGGTTTCTGGTAGCGGTCGATATCGAACTTCATCGGCTGCGGGTAAAACTCCTCCATGAAATGCGGCACGCTGGTGCCGACATAGAGCAGCTGTCCCTCGCGGATCATATGCCCGGCGAACTCGAAGTCGCGCGTGGCGGTGCGCATCTGCGCCACGGCGATGGGGTAGAGACGCATGGTCTCCATGATGGCGCCGTTCAGCGCCGGCAGGTTCTTCATCTCCTCTTCCTGCACCGGCCCCTTGGCGAAAAACGCATCCACTTCCGCCAGGATGCGCGCGTGCACCTCGGGATGCTTGAGCACGGTGTAGACGATGGCCGCGGTGGTGTTGGCCACCGTGTCCAGCCCGGCCACATAGGGGCCGGTGAGATTGAGGATCAGGTCGCTGGCCGGCAGCAAATCCGGATCGCGCTCGTGCGCCTCCATGATGTCGTCGATCAGGTTTTTCTCGTCCTCGCTCTTCGCCTTCTTGTTGGCGTGGTAGCGCGCGATCATCTTCTCGCCCAGCTCCACCACCCGCGCCTTGGCGCGCTTGTACTTGGGATTCTTCAGCAGGATCTTCGGCCGCTGCCGCGTCACCAGCACGTTGAGGATGTAGAGGATGGTGGTGCGGATGTCGCTGACGTATTCCAGCGGCGCGTCGCCGGTGATCATGGTGCCGAGCTGGTCCACCACCATGTACTGCATCGCCTCCACCACCGGCACCAGCGTACCCGGCTGCCAGTCGCGCGTGAGGCTGCGGTCGGTGATCTCCACCAGCTCGTTGTAGCGGCCCTTGATCGCATCGCGCGAGAAGCCGCGCTTCATCACCTCGCGCAGGCGCTTGTGCGATTCGCCGTCCTCGCCGCTGAGGGTGCGGGTGGCGCCGTACTCGTCGATCAGCCCCTGCCAGAATTCCTTCGAGCGCAGATTGTCCTTGCCCTCGCGCGTGCCCATGAAGCTGGCCGCCTCGGCCCCGGCGATGACGGTGTAGCGGTTGGCGAAGATCTGGATGTCGAACACCGGCCCATGCGCGCGGTAGCAGTCGACGAAAAACTGCGCCGGGTCCTTGCTCATCGCCAGCACGTTGCCGATCAGGGGCAGGCCGGGCACGCGGGGGATGGGCGGGCGATTGGAGTTCTGGACTGCGGACATGGGGTTTTCCCTGTATGGCCGGAAATGAAGGTGGAGATACTTTTTCCGTGCCTTCGATGTTCTGCGTCCACCCAGCCCGCCGCCTCGTCCGAAAAGATCAGCCGGGAAGGGGCGCTCGAACCGTAGGGCGGAATAAGCGAAGCGCATTCCGCCATCGGCCCAAGCAAAAAAGCCCGGCAGACTCACGTCCACCGGGCTTCGTGCTGCTCTAGCGATTCATTGCCCGACAGCGTGGCTTGCGCTCACGCCATCCATGCCCCTTTCATCTCCCCAGGTCTCCCAGGAAGCGGTTGGTGTACTGCAACGGCGAGCTGCCGGACACCGAATTGCAGGTCGAGGAAGCCGTGCTGCTGGCGCCGGGGCAGGGCGTGTCCCGATCCAGCGACCAGAAATGCAGTCCGACCAGGCCCTGCGCCACGGCGTAGCTGGTGATGGTGTCGACATCGCTCAGCGAAACGATCTCGCTGGAAGTGTCGTTGACTCCGATCATCGGCGTCAGCTCGATCTGGCTGGCGGGAATGCCGTAGGTGTGCTCCAGATTCTGCACCGCCTGGATCGCGGACTGGCCCATATTGCAGACGCCTCCGACCACCACGCAGTTCGCCGTCGAAGTGCCGCCGAAATCCATCACCATCAGATTGATGGTGTAGCGCGCCAGATGCGCGCTCTGGATCGCCTTCACTACCGAATCGCCCAGGCTGTTGAGGCCGCCATAGCTGCCGTCGGACGCCGCCAGCGTGGCCAGGGTGAAGGAGAAGCGCAGGTTCGGATACAGGCTTTCGGCGTAAGCCGTTTGCGCCACCAGGTTGTTGATGTCGGTCTGCGACTGGCCGCCCTCGATGTCGTAATCCACCCCCACCATGTGCGCCGACGTGTACGTGCTGATGAAGCTCTGCATGCCCGCCTGGGTGGAGCAGGTGAAGACTCCGGCCTGGCCGCCGGTGGAGACCACATAGTTCAGGCCGGCACTGTTCAGGGCCTGGACATTGGCGCCGGCAAAGTCGCCGCGCGTCACGCCGCCCCAGTTCTCGCTGCCGCATTCGCCGGTGGCGAAGGCCAGGGTGATGCCGCCGAGATTCGGTTCCTGCGTCGACACCAGGCTGCCGCTGCCCACCAGCGGAATGGTGGTGCCGGTGATGGCGGTCTGCATCACGTTGGTGTTCCAGTTGAAGCTGACCGTGATGTCCTTGTACGGGCTGAACAGCAGGCTGCTGCTGCCGCCACCGCCACTGCTGCTGCTGGAGCTGCTGCTGGAGCCGCCGCCGCTGCTGCTGCTGCTGCTGGAGCTACTGCTGCTGGAACTGCCGCCACTGCTGCCGCCGCCGCATGCGCCCAGCGAAGTCCACGGCTGGCCGCTGCCGGCGCCGCCGTTGTTGGTCGAGGGGTTCTGCCCCTGGGTCCACCAATTGGCCAGATAGTTGACGCTGTTGTAACTGGCGGTATTGCCGCCGACATAGACCGCGCTGGCGCTCCACGCTGCATCGCAGCTTGGCGTCGCCGCGCTTGCTGCATGTGCGGTCGCCAGCGGTGCGCTGACGAGCAGGCTCGCGCACAGCGCCACGCCCACAGCGCCGATCAAGGCAAGTCTTTGCGCGAGTTTTGACACGGTTGTTGGCCGTTTGGCCGGTTGATTCGCAGACATGATGGATCCCTCCAAGGTTCGATCGTCGAACGGCGTCCGCCCGAAGCGCTCGCCGCGGTCGCCATGCGATCGGGGCAAAGCCTCGGCAGCCGCCGCTACTCAACTCCCACTTCCTTGCGGGATGCCGCTTATCGTTATTGCGGCCGAGTATCGGAGTGCATGACAACGTTGTCAAACACTTTCCGGAACTTTACAAATCGTACCGGGCCGGACGGATGTTGCGTTCATGCAGAGCCAAGCGGAAGCCCCCTGTATGGAATCAGCCACCTGCGTCGACTTTCTGACAAGTGGCTTCAATATTGATGATCGGGCAGGGCGGACTATTGTCCGGCGACGGGGCATCATACCGCGAAGGAGCTGTCCGGCAATCGCGCGGCGGCTCCCTTGGTGAATGACAACGATAGCTCCCAGACCGACCGGCCGCCCCGGCCCGCCCAGGGCAGATTCAGATACAGCCAGCCGCAATGTGTCCCCAGGCTGCCAGCCGCAAGATGGTGCCTGACGTGACAAACCGCGCCGTTTCCAGCCCGATCTGGCGCGCCGGCCGCGGCGGCAAGTAAGCTACCCGCGGACCTGATCACAAACATGGCTCGAGCCGGGCCAGCGGAACCGGCGCTTATGACCCAGGCATACTTCTCGGACCTGCATGTTTCCCGCTATGCGCCGGGCTCGGCCATGCCTTCCCACCAGCACGGCGAAGCCTGGCTGTGCCTGGTGATGGATGGCACCTACCAGGAGCGCATTCGCGAGCGCGAGCAGGAGCATCACCCGGGAGACCTGCTGTTCTGCCCCGCGCATACCGCGCACGCGCAGCGCTTCGGCGCGACGGGAACCACCAAGATCCTGCTGGCGCCGGGCCCGGATGCGTTGGACTACCTGCTCGATCAAGGTGTCGCCCTGGCGCAGGCACCGTATGCGCGGCGCTCGCCGGAGCTGCTGCGGATCGGCATGCGGTTGAGGCGCGAACTCGGCATCGGTGATGCCTTCGCGCCGCTGGCGGTGCAAGGGCTGGCGCTGGAGTTGGTGGCCGCGTTCGGCCGCAGTCTCGGCGGCGGGGCCACGCGCCGGCCGGCCGGCTGGCTGCTGCAACTCAGGCAGCGCCTGGATGAATCCGCGTCATCCCCGTTTTCACTGGGTCATCTCGCCGCCGAGGTGGGCCGCCATCCGGTCCATGTCGCCAGGACTTTCCGCGAAGCCTACGGCTGCACCATCGGCGCCTATGCCCGCCGTGTCCGCGCCGAAAAGGCGGCTGTCCTGCTGCGCGCCACGCGGCGGCCCTTGACCGACATCGCACTGGAATGCGGCTACGGCAATCCCTCGCAGTTTTCCCGGTCCTTCAAGGCCGTGTTCGGCCTGATGCCCTCCGCCTACCGGACGCTGTCGCGCTAAACCGGGACAAGCGCGCTGCTTCAGGACAAGCGCCCGGCCTGCCGGCGGTATAGATTTCCCGTCGGCACAAGTGTGCGATTCGCGGGCATCGGCATGAAAACGGTTTGCGCTGTTGCGCTCGGCCTCCTCGGCCTGATCCCCCTGGCCAGTCCGGCGCAGACGCCAGGCGGAGATGCGCCGGCACCAGCCTGGTCCTGGTCGATCGACCAGACGCGCTATTTCGCCACCCCCGAAATCGAGCAGGCGGAACTCAAACAGCGCCTCGACGAGACTGCGGCGTTCCCCGCTGCGGCGCCCGCGGACCCGGCTGCCCTGGCCGACTACCTGCATCGGGCCGAAACCCTGCTGGCGCAACTGCAGCGCCATCGCGCCTACCTGCACCTGCGCGCTTCGCGCGATATCGACGACCGGGCCGACGCCGATGCCGGCGACCACGCCGGCGATGCCGAAGGCCAGCTGATCGCCAGTGTCGAGACCGCCCTGCGCGCGCTCGACAGCGCGGCCTTTGCCAGCGACGCGGCGGCCCGTCCGGAATTGAACCGCTACGCCTACCTCCTGGCGCGGGCGCAGCGCGATCTGCCGCATCAATTGCCCGCCGATCAGCAGCAGGTGCTCGATGAAGTCGCGGACCCGGCTGCCGCGAATCTCTGGACCCTGTACCAGCAAACCGTGCGCAGCACCCCGTTCGCCAAGATCGCCACCGCCGACGGCCCGCTCGATGCGAGAAAGGACGCCAGGGTGCTGGCCCTCAACCCGGACCGCGCCATCCGCCAGGCCGCATGGCAGGCGCGCTGGGACGGCTATGCCTCACGGGCCGACATCTACGCCGGCATCCTGCTCGGCGTGGTCCGCCTCAACGATCGCGTCGCACGCCTGCGGCATTTCCCGGATGCGCCGAGCAAGATCTATTTCAGCCGCGACCTCGAGCGCAAGGACGTCACCGAGGCCCTGGACGCGATCCAGGGACACGCCGGGCTGTTCCAGGACTATCAGCGCCTGCGCGCGCGGCATATCGCCGCCATGACCGGCATCGCCGAGGTGCGCTCCTGGGACTGGTCGCTGCCGGCGCCGGGCTTTGCCGTGCCGCGGATGACGCTGGAGCAAACGCGCGCCGCCGCCCTGTCGGCGCTGGCGCCGCTGGGCGCGGACTATGTGGAGCACTTCCGCCAACTGCTCGATCCGGCCAACGGCCGCGTCGATATCGCGGCGGAGCAGGGCAAGCGCGGCAACAGCGGCTTCTCCATCGGCGCGCCCGGCGTTCCTTCCGGCCTGTTCGTGGAGAACTATGGCCAGGGCCTGCTCGGCGACAGCCGCGTCGTCATTCACGAAGGCGGCCACGCCATTCACAGGCAGCTGATGAACGAGAGCGGCGTGTCGCCCTTCTATACCCGGGGACCGAACTGGATGTTCGAGGCCTTCGCCATCCTCAACGAGTTCCTGCTCGACGACCATCTCAGTCAGACCAGCGCCGACCCCAGGGCCCAGGCCTACTACCTCGAAGCGCTGATCGACGACATCAGCTTCCAGCTCTTCGGCTCGGCGGAAGAAGGCACGCTGGAGCAGTCGGTCTACGACGGCGTGGTCGCCGGCCGCATCAACAACGCCGCCGACCTTGACGCGCTGACCCTGTCGATCTGGAGCCGCTATGAAATCTGGCCGGCGTCCGAGCCGGAGCTGGCCCACACCTGGGCCAGCAAGAGCCTGATGGTCGAGGACCCGCTGTACCTGGTGAACTATCTTTACGCCGGCCTGCTCGCCACCAAAATGTTCGACATGGTCAGGCGTGATCCGGCCACTTTCCACAAGCGCTACGCCGACCTGCTGCGCAAGGGCTTCTACGCGCCGCCGGCGCAGCTGCTGCGCGGCTTCTTCGGGCATGAGATGACGCAACGGGAACTGGTCGACGACAGCATGCGCATCCTGCAGCAACGGATTGATGCGCTTTCCGCGACCTACGCAAAAATCGACAAGCAGCACTAGGGAACCCCGATTTAGTTCCCTATCCCAACAGGCGGGCCCCACAGGCGGGGAGAGGGCCGCTTTTCCCCAAAACTCCGTTCGTCCCGAGTGCGTCGCGAAGCAACGCGTATCGAGGGACCAGCGCCCCGGTCGGACGCAAGGCTCTGGTCCCTCGATACACCCGCTTGCGCGGGCACTCGGGACGAACGGACCTTTATGTAAAGGCCAGGGTTTGGCACGGCCACACCAGGTCCGGTGGCATCCGCCGCATCCCTGGTCCAGACTGTGCGCAGCCGGCGGCGGCTCGTGCCGGCTCCACCACAGGACCCTCCGATGAGCGATGCACCCCTGACCATCGAACGCCGCGGCCATCTGCTGCTGCTGGGCTTCAACCGCCCGGCCACGCGCAATGCCTTCGGCCTCGACACCTACCATCAACTGGCCGCGGCCTACGGCGAGCTGGACCGCGATCCGGAGCTGCGCTGTGGCCTGGTCTTCGGCCACGGCGAACACTTCACCGCCGGCCTCGATCTCACCCAGTGGGCGCCGCAACTGGCGCAGGGCAAGCTGGCCGACCTGCCGGACACTTCAATCGAACCCTTCGGCCTGGATGAGTCGCACCGCCTGCGCAAGCCCCTGGTGGTCGCCGCCGAAGGCATCTCCTTCACCGTGGCGGTGGAGCTGATGCTGGCCGCCGACATCCGCGTCGCCTCCACCAGCGCCCGCTTCGCCCAGCTCGAAGTGAAGCGCGGCTTCTACGCCTGCGGCGGCGCCACCGTGCGCCTGGTGCAGGAGATCGGCTGGGGCAATGCCCAGCGGTATTTGCTCAGCGGCGACGAGTTCAGCGGCAGCGAAGCCCACCGCATGGGCCTGGTGCAGGAACTGACCGAACCCGGCCAGGCCCTGGCCCGCGCCATCGAAATCGCGGAAAGAGTCGCGGCCGCCGCACCGCTCGGCGTGCAAGCCTCGCTCGCTTCCTCGCGCATCGCCCGCCTCGAAGGCGACCGCGCCGCCCTGGCCCGGCTCTATCCGGATCTCCAGCCGATCATGCACAGCGAGGATGCGCGCGAAGCGGTCAGCGCCTTCGCCGAGAGACGGCAGGCGACGTTCAAGGGGCGCTGAGGCGCAGCGTCGGCTGCCGCGTGGGGTTGTCCATGGAAACGAAGCAACATCCCGAGCTTCGGTTATTTCACTGACGTAGGGCGGAATAAGCGCAGCGCATTCCGCCATTCCCTCATCTGCGCCACAGCCATGAAGGCCGAACGCTCTATGCCCGTTCCGCCTTGCCTGCTTGTCCGAAGCGCCGGTAGATCAGCCTGTTGCCGAACACCAGAAACAGGCCAAACAGGGTTTTCGCCGCGGCCTCCACCAGCGTTGCCTGCTGCTCCGGCAGCGGCCCGCCGAAATCGTGCCCCGCGCTGTAATAGGCGAACGCGAGTGCCCGCAGCAACAGCGGCCCCGCATGCGCCAGAACCAGCAGGCCCATCATGACGCTGCCGAGCCGCCACGCCTCCGGCAGGGTAACTGCCGTGGCCGTGTCGGAAGTCCTCGGCACCAGCAGCCGCGCCACCGCCAGTGGGAAGCGCCAGAGAAAGATGCCGAGCACCAGCGCAATGATGCTGGGCGACAGCAGCGCCAGGGCATCCAGCGGCGAGACCGCCCCGGATTGAGCGTGTCTGCCCAGGTCGTACGCCACCACCAACGCCTGGAACGAATAGAGCAACAACCACAGCGAGAACAGCCGCACCGCCAGACCCGCAGCTTGCAGGAACGACATCGGAATCCCCCTTGAGCCCTGATTGAAACTTGCCAGAACGCATGCGGACAGCCCATTCCCGCGACCGCCCCATGCGCTACCCCTGGCTAGCGTACCGCAGAGTCCACAAGGATTCACATGCCGGATGGTGCCGAGCCCCGGAGCTTGTCCGACGACGGTCCGGCGCCGCTGGCCGGGACATCTTGCAGGGCGTTCGTAATCACCACTTCGTCGAAGATGAAGAATATCAACCCGGGGCCGGAGCTTTCGGTGAAAGCGCCCTGCGCCCCGGCCAGCGCACAGGTAGCGGCACAATAGCCCCAGGCCTCGATCAGGGTGGCGGCAAAGCGCGGAGTCGTAAGCCGCTCCATGCGCTTCTCAAGCCCGAACTCGCGGGTCTTGCTGGCGGCAAGGCTCAAGGTCCGGCCGATGGACGAACTATCCCAGGCCCATTGCCAGGCGCCCGTCACCGTGTTCAAGCTGCCCACGACCTGGGCGCGCGCCGTGACGCGGCGGCCGTCCAGGCACGAAAACCTGAGCATTCCCGGCTCCGGTCCATGCGAGCGGACCGCGCTCCTGAAGCCCCAGGCCGCATCATTGGACGCGTCCATCTCGCGCAGCGCGTTCTCGCTTTCCTCCACGAAATCGAGAAAGGCGACGCGATCGCGCCGCTTCTTGCTCAGGTTGCGGAAGAATTCCATCTTCGGACTCAGCTTGGTCGCAGGTGAATGGCCGTTCGGTGGAGCGACGGGCTGGCGGTTATAAACATGTCCACGCGAGATGTGGGCTTACCAAAGCAAAGCTGGTACCAGCGGCGCCGATATCCACATGTGCATCCTGCCTGCACGGCAAGCCGTCAAGGTGTTTGTAACAGGAAACAGTAATACCCGGTCGATCAGCTGCAGCATCACATGCAAAACCTTCCGTTTCCAGCCGGGAAGCTGCGGAGCTTACTGATAGCTGGTCAAGCTTTAGAGCGGCCAGGTGCGCTTTGAATTCGCCCTCATCCTTGTATTGATGCGCGAATGAGCAGCCGCTCAATACCGCCGCTATTGTTAATAGAGAAAGGTAATTTCTCACGGGATCAGGCACCAGGACCCGGCAAGGTTAGCTGCGCCAGATTAGACGCTCTATCGTATTTGATGGCAAGCGACACCCCCGGTACCTTCCGTTACCAGGGTGTCGGGCCAGGAACACGCTACCGTTCGTCGACCCCGTCATGCTCGCCATCACCAAAGCTTGGCACACATGGCACGCATGGGGGTTTTACACGGATTCCGCTGCTTCCGGCCATGCTGGGCCGGGCGGGTGAGGGCCTAGCGCCCGCCCTTCATCCACTGCAAGCACCAGCGGCTCAGCAGCAGTGCAAAAAGTCCAACGACGATGAAGCGCATCAGCACCGCGCTGCCGTCCAGCGGCAGCGTACCTTCCTGCATCTCCGCGTGCAGCCTGAAACACAGCAGCAGCAGCGGGACGGCATAGACACAGGCGATCAGCAGCACTTTCGCCGGCGACCAGTGGAAGCCGCGGTGAGCGGGCCGGCCGGGGGAAACGGTGACGACGCGCATCTCAGTGGCTCGCTTCGGCTACGGGCGCGGCCTTCACCGGCGCCTGCGCGTCCAGCGCCAGGTTCAGTTCTAGCACATTGACCACCGGCTCGCCGAGGAAGCCGAGCGTGCGCGCCTCGGTATGCGCGGCGACCAGTTGGCGCACGGCTTCTTCCTGCAGGCCGCGCGCCTTGGCCACGCGCGGCACCTGGAATTCGGCGGCGGCGGGCGAGATCTGCGGGTCGAGGCCGCTGCCGGAAGTGGTGACGAGGTCCACCGGCACTGGGGCATTCGGGTTCTCCGCCTTGAGCTTGGCGGTGTCGTCCTTGACGCGGTCGATCAGCGATTTGGCCGTCGGCCCGGCGTTGGAGCCGGAGGAGTTGGCGGCGTTGTAGGGCGCCGGCACGGTCTTGGTCGAATCGTTCGGATCGGTGTCGGTGGTAGCGGACGGGCGGCCGTGGAAGTACTGATCGGAAGTGAAGTTCTGGCCGATCAGGCTGGAGCCGATGACCTTGCCGTCCTTCTCGATCAGGCTGCCGTTGGCCTGGCGCGGGAACAGCTTCTGCGCGATGCCGGTCATGGCCAGCGGGTAAGCCACGCCGGTGAGGGCAGTGAACAGCACGAACAGGACGATGGCGGGACGAAAATGCTTGAGCACGGAATTCTCCTTAAACCAGGCCGACGCTGCTGACGAACAGGTCGATGGCCTTGATGCCGATGAAGGGCACGATGATGCCGCCGAGGCCGTAGACCAGCAGGTTGCGGGTCAGCAGCGGGCCGGCGCCGATGGGGCGGTACTTGACGCCGCGCAGGGCCAGCGGAATCAGGGCGATGATGATCAGCGCGTTGAAGATGATGGCCGAGAGGATGGCGCTTTGCGGCGTGGCCAGGTGCATCACGTTAAGCTTGTTCAGCGGCGGATAGATCGCCGCGAACATCGCCGGGATGATGGCGAAGTACTTGGCTACGTCGTTGGAGATGGAGAACGTGGTGAGGGCGCCGCGCGTCATCAGCAGCTGCTTGCCGATGCCGACGATCTCGATCAGCTTGGTCGGGTCGGAGTCGAGGTCGACCATGTTGCCGGCCTCGCGCGCCGCCACAGTGCCGGTCTGCATCGCCACGCCGACGTCGGCCTGGGCCAGCGCCGGAGCGTCGTTGGTGCCGTCGCCGCACATCGCCACCAGCTTGCCTTCGCCCTGCTCCTTGCGGATCAGCGCCAGCTTGTCCTCCGGCGTGGCCTGCGCCAGGAAGTCGTCGACGCCGGCCTCGGCGGCGATGGCCGCCGCGGTGAGCGGGTTGTCGCCGGTGATCATCACGGTGCGGATGCCCATGCGGCGCAGCTCGGCGAAGCGCTCGCGGATGCCGCCCTTGACGATGTCCTTGAGGTAGATGATGCCGAGGACGCGGCCATCCTTGGCCACCGCCAGCGGCGTGCCGCCGGCGCGGGAAATCTTGTCCGCCGCCTCTTTCAACTCCTTCAGCACGGCGCGCTGCGCAATGCTGTCGAACTGCGCGCCGTGCGGGCTTTCGCCGCCGTTGCTCTGCACGTAGTTGACGATGGCTTCGACCGCGCCCTTGCGGATGACGTGGCCGTCGAGGTCCACGCCGGACATGCGGGTCTGCGCCGAGAAGGCGATGAAGTGCGCATTCAGGCCGGCGACCTCGCGGCCGCGCAGGCCGTACTTCTCCTTGGCCAGCACCACCACCGAGCGGCCTTCCGGCGTCTCGTCGGAGAGGCTGGCAAGCTGGGCGGCGTCGGCCAGCTCCTTGTCGTCCACGCCCTGCAGCGGGATGAACTCCGCCGCCTGGCGATTGCCCAGGGTGATGGTGCCGGTCTTGTCCAGCAGCAGGGTGTCGACGTCGCCCGCCGCTTCCACCGCGCGGCCGGACATGGCCAGCACGTTGAAGCGCACCAGGCGGTTCATGCCGGCGATGCCGATGGCGGAAAGCAGGGCGCCGATGGTGGTCGGAATCAGGGTGACGAACAGCGCCACCAGCACGATCACGCTGATGCTGCCGCCCGAGTAGATGGCGAAGCTGGGGATGGTGGCCACCGCGAAGACGAAGATCAGCGACATGCCGGCCAGCAGAATATTCAGCGCGATCTCGTTCGGCGTCTTCTGCCGCGAGGCGCCTTCCACCAGGGCGATCATGCGGTCGATGAAGCTGGAGCCGGAGGCGGCAGTGATGCGCACCACGATCTGGTCGGACAGCACGCGGGTGCCGCCGGTGACGGCCGAGCGGTCGCCGCCGGACTCGCGGATCACCGGGGCGGATTCGCCGGTGATGGCCGATTCGTCCACCGTGGCCACACCGATCACCACCTCGCCGTCGCTGGGAATGATGTCATTGGTCTCGACCAGCACCAGGTCGCCCGGCTTGAGCTGCGGCGCCGGCACGGTCTGGTATTCCTTGCCGTCGACCGATTTCAGGCGCTTGGCCTGGGTCTCGGTCTTGGTCTTGCGCAAGGAGGCTGCCTGCGCCTTGCCGCGCCCTTCGGCGATGGCTTCCGCGAAGTTGGCGAACAGCACCGTGAACCACAGCCACACGATCACCTGGGCCGAGAACAGCAGGTGCTCGCCGCCGCTGAACAGGCTGCGCACGAACAGCACCGTCGCCAGCAGCGACACCAGGGCGGTGATGAAGATCACCGGATTGCGCGCCAGCGAGCGCGGGTCCAGCTTGCGGAAGGAATCCTTGATCGCCGGGCCCATCAGGGCGCGGTCGAACAGCGGAGGAGCGGATTTTTGAGTAGTCATGGAGACAGGAATCCTTAGTACAAATTACCGGCTTGCATCGAGAAGTGCTCGACGATCGGGCCCAGGGCCAGCGCGGGGAAGTAGGTCAGGCCGCCGACGATCAGCACCACGCCGACCAGCAGCGCGATGAACAGGCCGCCATTGGTGGGGAAGGTGCCGGCGGAAGGCGGCGTGTACTTCTTCGCCGCCAGCGAGCCGGCCACCGCCAGCATCGGCACGATCATGGCGAAGCGGCCGATCATCATGGCGAAGGCCAGGGTGATGTTGAAGAACTTCGTATTGGCGCTGAGGCCGGCGAAGGCGCTGCCGTTGTTGCCGGTGGCCGAGGTGTAGGCGTAGAGCAGTTCGGAGAAGCCGTGGGGGCCGTTGTTGGCCAGCCCGGCCAGGCCTTGCGGCACCACCGCGGCGAGAGCGGTGAAGCCGAGTATCGACAGCGGCAGGCAGAGGACGGCAAGCATCGTCATCTTCACTTCCTTGGCTTCGATCTTCTTGCCCAGATACTCCGGCGTCCTGCCCACCATCAGGCCGGCGATGAACACCGCGATGATGGCGAACAGCAGCATGCCGTACAGCCCCGAGCCGACGCCGCCGAACACCACCTCGCCGAGCTGGATGTTGATCAGCGGGATCATGCCGCCCAGCGGCGTATAGCTGTCATGCATGCTGTTGACGGCGCCGCAGGAGGCGTCGGTGGTGACCGTGGCGAACAGGGTGCTGCGGGCGATGCCGAAGCGCGTCTCCTTGCCTTCCATGTTGCCGCCGGCCTGCAGCGCGCTGGCTTGCTGGTCGATGCCCAGCGCGGCGAACTGCGGGTTGCCCTGGCTTTCCGCCCAGTAGCAGGCGGTGACGCCGGCGAAGAACAGCACCGCCATGGCCGAGTAGATGGCCCAGCCCTGCAACTGGTTCTTCACCATGCGGCCGAAGACATTGGTCAGCGCCGCCGGAATCAGGAAGATCAGGATGATCTGGGCGAAGTCGGAGAGAGCGGTGGGGTTCTCGAACGGATGCGCCGCATTGGCATTGAAGAAGCCGCCGCCATTGGTGCCGAGCATCTTGATGGCGATCTGCGAGGCCACCGGGCCCTGCGCGATGCTCTGCTTGGCGCCTTCCAGGGTGGCGACGTCGGTATAGGCCGACAGGTTCTGCGGAATGCCCTGCCAGATCAGGAACAGCGCCGCCACGATCGAGATCGGCAGCAGCACATACAGCGTGCAGCGCGTCAGATCGACCCAGAAGTTGCCGACGGTCTTCGACGAGCGCCGCGCGAAGCCGCGTACCAGGGCCATGGCCAGGGCGATGCCGGTGGCGGCGGAGACGAAGTTGTGCACGGTCAGGCCGAGCATCTGCGTCAGGTAGCTCATGGTGGACTCGCCGCCATAAGCCTGCCAGTTGGTGTTGGTGACGAAGGAGATCGCGGTGTTGAAGGCCAGGTCCGGGGTCAGGCCGGACATGCCCTGCGGATTCAGCGGCAGATGGCTCTGCCACAGCTGCAGGAAGAACAGCGTGACGAAGCACACCAGGTTGAACACCAGCATGGCCAGCGCATAGCTGGTCCAGTGCTGCTCGGCCTTGGCGTCGACGCCGGCGAGTTTATAGAAGCCGCGCTCCAGCGGCCCCAGCACGCGGCCAAGCCAGGTGCTCTGCCCCTCGAATACGCGATACATGAAGCCGCCCAACGGGCGCGTCAGCACCGTGAGCAGCGCGAAGAAGATGAGGATCTGTACCCAGCCGTTGATGGTCATGATGGGATGCTCAGAATTTTTCCGGGCGGATCAGGGCATACGTCAGGTAGCCCAGCATGAAGACGACGGCAAGGCCGCCGAGCACATAATCGAAAGTCATGGTGTGTCCTTCAGGAAGCGCGTGCGCGCGATCAGACGCGGTCGCAGAAAATCACGTAGCCGGCCAGCGCGCCGAACAGTGCGATACCGAGCAAGAGCAGCAAAATAGTCATGTGAGTAAGACTCCGTTGGTTATCACTGCGGACGGTAGCCCGAGGCTGCACAAACCGGGGTCTGCCAGCGCGGCTATTAGGCGCCGGATGCCCGTAGGAATTCGAGAGCGGACCGGGTGGGGTGGAATAAAAAACGCATAAAGAAAGCGGAATGTGCATGTGAATGCCGGCCTCAGCCGCCAAAGGCCGCCAGCGCCGCCTGGCCGGAGACGGTCAGGCGCTGCAAAGGATCGATCAGCTTGGCCCGCCGCAAATCGGCCAGCGTTTGCAGGCACTTCCTGAAATCGCCATTGACGTGACAGCCCTTGAACGGGTCCTGGCCGGCGGCGAGATAGCGCAGGACCTCCAGTTCGGCCGCGCCCAGCCTTGGCTTGATGCCGTCTTGCGCAATCATGGGGCGAGCACTCCATTGGCAAGAGTTGCCGGCATCGCGTGCGCGGCGCTGATCGCCAGCACATAGCGCAAGGCCGTGGACCGCACATGCTTGACATAGCCGTGCGTTTCGCGCGGCGCATGCAGCCCGATCCAGCGCTCCGCCTCGGCGGAGTCCCAGTGGGCGGAAGCCGTCGGCAGCTGCTGATCGAACAGGTCGGTGCCGCAGTTGTAGGAGGCAATCGCCAGGAGCAGGCGCGCCTGGGCCGAGTCGATGTTGATGAAATGCTGGTGCAGGCCGTGCAGATAGGCCACACCCATGCGGATATTCGCCTGCGGGTCGCGCAGCTCGGCCTTGCTCGGCGGCTGATCCAGGCCATAGGCCAGGCGGTAGGCATCGCGCGCGCCACTGCCCGGCACCAGCTGCATCAGGCCCATGGCGCCGGCCTTTGAAACCGCGTCGGAGCGGCAAGACGATTCAGCCTCGATCACCGCGGCAATCCAGGCCGGGTCCATGTGATACAGGCTGGCCATCAGCCAGGCGGTGCGATAAATCGATGCCGCGCAGTGGCCGCCGCTGGAGCGCAAGGCGTGCAGCTCGGCATCGGTGAGCGAGCCGGCGCTGATGCTGGCCTGATGCGCCGATTCGGTAGCGTCGCCTGGCGGATCATGGGCGGTCTGGATTGCCGGATTCGCCGCGGCCGCGGCGACCGGCATCGAGACGAAGCTGAAGAACAGCAGCGCGCCCGCGAAACGGCTGATCCGGTACGCGGCGTCGGCCGCCATGCGGCGCAGGCTATGCAGCAGGCGCAGCGGGGAAGCAGCGAGATTCAAAGCTGCTGAGCCGATTGCGGCGGGCGGGGCCGCCAACACCGGAGTATGGAAAACGCCACCGGCCTGCGCCCGCTGCGTCGCCGTGGAGGCGGGAATCTCCAGCGTTACTGCGCAGTTGCGATAGCCCAGCGAGCGCCAGAAGCGGTAGCCGGCGCGGTTCGAGCAGAGCACTTCCAGGGTCAGGCGCTTCTGCGCGCTCCAGATTTTCGAGCGCAGCAGCTCGAACGCCTGGCGGCCGACGCCGCTGTGGCGCGCCGCATTGCGCACCAGAAATTGCCGCAGGTAGATCTCCTGCGCCTGCTCCTCATACAGCGCATAAGCCACCAGCCGTCCGCGCTGATCCTCGAACAGGACGGCGCGGTCATGGCCGCTGCTCAGCCAGCCGCGCATGCGCCGTTCCAGATAATCCGGCTCGGTGGGGCCGAAGTCGGCGCCTTCGGCGACCAGTTGCGCATTGAGGCGCGCCAGCAGGGCCGCATCGTCGGGCGTTGCGAATCGATAGCGCAAGGCATTCATTTTCAGGTGTTGGGGTATGCGGCGGATTGCCGCGTGTAGCTGGTCTTTCAGTGCGACCAGGTGGTGCTGCCGGGGAGCAGGTCCCGCGCAGTGGCGGGACCATCCACGCCGGTCTTGCGGCATGGCGCGGGCGCGCTGCGCGGCAAGGTCTTGCCGCCCAGGACCAGCGCCAGTGCCACGCAAGCGGCAAACGCGCCGAACACGGCGGCCAGCAGCAGCGCAATTTCGGCGATGAGCATGTGCATGTCAGTGCGCACCAACGCGGCGGTGTGGCAGGCTCTCCGCTTGCGGACGCAGGAAAGGCCCGGCGATGCCGGAATCCGGCCCGGAACGAGGACCGGCCAGTACGGAGATTTGCGCGTCGAACAGGGAAACGACTGACATGAAAGTTCATCAGGCGACGCCGACGGTTGATCGGCTGCGGCATTAGATCGCCGCCGCCCGTTGGAAATCGAGAGCGGCGCCACGGCAAAAAACGAAATGCCGCAGGGCGAAATCCGGCCGCCGGCATAAATGTTCCATAAAGATGCCGGTGCTTAGTGGTCAGTGGTTCGTGATTAGTAAAAGAAAAAGCGCGGCGATTGCGGCTTTTTACTGACCACTAACCACTAATTACTGGTTTCATTCAGCCGGCAGCAAGTTTGTTTTTGCTATAAAGCAGGCATCGGCCGCAGGAGGCCTTATGAATGTCCCATCAGCTAGGTTCGCGCAGTTCAGCCTGAAGGCCGCCTCCCGGCCGCGGGCGGCCTTGCTCGCCGTTCTGGCGTTGGCGCCGCTGCTGGGTGCCGTCAGCCCCGCCAGCCAGGCCCAGAGTCAGGCCGCGGGAGGCGACCAGCCGATTGTCGCCAGTCTCAATCCACCGCCGGCCGGGCTTGATTGCACATCGGCCGCGGCAGCCACCAGCGTCTATTTCCAGTTCGCCAACCCGCCTTTCCAGATCTCGCAGATCAGCATTTACCTCGACGGCAAGGGTGTGGCGCAGGACGCGGTCGACGAGCATTGGCCCACGGTGACCCTGAGCAAGGGACTGCATCCCGGCAGCAACACGGTCGACATTGTTGCCAACGGCGCCTCCGGCCAGCACATCGAGCGCCGCATGCTGGTGCAGGTGGGCGGCGCCTCGAATGGCGCAACCGGTACGGCGCAGGTGGCCTGCGACGATGCTGCCGTGGCACAGCAGCAGGCGCCGCTGGCGACCGACCCGGGGGCCGGAAGCTGGGATGATCAAACCCAGTATGGCGCGGTGGGCGATCCGCCGCCGGTCGTGGTACAGGATTCCCCGCCGGTGGTTTACGACGATCCGCCGCAGGTGGTCTACGACTATCCGCCGCCGGTCTACGTCTACAGCCCCTATCCGGTGGTGGCCTTCGGCCCCTGGGTGCCATTCGTGCCGTTCTTCGGTTTCGGCTTTTTCTATTCCCACTACCACCCGTATTTCGGATCGCCGCGCTTCGTCAACGGCGGCTACTACGGTCACGGTGGCTGGAATGGCGGCGGCTGGCACGGCGGGCCCGGTCCCGGTTCCGGCGGCTGGCATGGCGGCAACCCGGGCAATTATGCCGGCCCGCGGCCCAACAACGGCGGCGGCCCCGCCTGGCGCGGGCAGGCACCGGCTGCGCAGCAGAGTCGCGGCGGCTGGCAGGGTGCGCCGCGGCCGGCACAAGCCTCCGGCGGTCAATACCGCGGCGGCTACAGCGCCCCGGCCCAGCAATTCCGGCCGGCGCCGCAGCAATACCGCCCTCAGCAGCAGTACCACCCTCAGCAGCAGTACCGTCCGCAGCAGCAGAACTTCCGTGCCGCCGCGCCAGCCTTCCATGGCGGCGGCGGTGGTGGCGGCCGCGGTGCGCCGGCATCTCACGGTGGCGGCGGCCGTCATCGCTAACTGAAATTCAGCTGGTGACAGCCTGAAACCAAACCCGCCGGGTCACGCCCGGCGGGTTTTTCGTTTTACGCGGCGTTCAGCTCCGGCGGCTTGCGCATGCTGATGGAGAGCCGGTTCCAGGCGTTGATGACAGTAACGGCGAACGTCAGGCTGGCCGTTTCCTTTTCACTGAACTGCTGCCGTACCTGCTGGTACACCGCATCCGGCGCGTGACCCTGGGTGACGAAGGTCAAGGCTTCGGTCCAGGCCAGCGCGGCCTGTTCGCGCTCGCTGTACAGCGGTGTTTCACGCCAGGCATTGAGCAGGTGCATGCGCTCCTGGCTGATGCCGTGCTTGAGCGCGTCACGGGTATGCATGGCGATGCAGAAGGCGCAGCCGTTGAGCTGCGAGGCACGCAGCTTGACCAGCTCCAATACCGAATGCTCCAGGCCGCACTTGTTGACGGTGCCCTGCAAGGCCAGCATGGCGTTGAAGGATTCGGGGGCTACTTTGAGAAGATCGAGACGTGCTTCCATGGCTTGGTCCTTTGATGGGGCATGCCGGCGTTGATGCCGGCTTGTCATCAAGACGAATCAGGGAAGCGCGATGTGACATGCAAGGTGCATGTCCCCGGATGCTCCCGGCCCGGAGCGCGTCCAGGGGGCCGGGAGCATCGCATCTTCAACTGCTGCTGATTACTTCGGTGCCATGCGCAGGGCGCCGTCGAGGCGGATGGTCTCGCCGTTGATCATCGGGTTTTCGACGATGTGCTGCACCAGGGCGGCGTACTCGGTGGCGCGGCCCAGGCGCGAGGGGAAGGGCACGCTGCGGCCCAGCGATTCCTGCACGTCCTGCGGCAGGCCGCTCATCATCGGTGTCTCGAACAGGCCGGGGGCGATGGTGACGCAGCGGATGCCGTTGCGTGCCAGCTCGCGCGCGATCGGCAGGGTCATGCCGACCACCGCGGCCTTGGAGGCGGCGTAGGCAGCCTGGCCGATCTGGCCGTCATAGGCGGCGATGGAAGCGGTGTTGATGAGGACGCCGCGCTCGCCTTCCTCGTTGGCGGTCTGCCGCGCCATCTGCTGCGCGGCGAGGCGGATGAAGTTGAAGCTGCCGACGACGTTGATGTTGAGGCAGCGGGCGAAGCTGGCGAGGGCGTGCGGTCCTTCCTTGCCCAGCACTTTTTCGCCGATGGCGATGCCGGCGCAATTGACCAGACCGTGCACGGCGCCGAAGCTTTCCATCGCGGCTGCGACGGCGGCATGGGCATCGCCCTCGGCGGTGACGTCGGCGCGGACGAAGCGCACCGCCGCGCCCAGCTCGTTGATCAGCGCCTGTCCGGCGATTTCATTGAGATCCGCCACCACCACCTTGCCGCCCAGGCGCACCAGGTTGCGCACGGTGCCGGCGCCGAGCCCGGAAGCGCCGCCGGTGACGATGAATACGCTGTCTTCGATTTGCATGCTGCCGCTCTCCGATGTTGTGCTGGTCAGTCTCGGCGCGCAGCCGGATGACGTTCGATGTGGTGCTTATGCGAGTATCCGCGCAAGCTGCCCCCGCAGGCAAAATCATGGGGCAAAAAAACGCCCCGGCCGGAGCCGGGGCGCGCGACGGACCCGATGGGCGGGACGCCGGCTTACTTGACGGTGACGCTGATCTTGTCCGACAGCACCGGCGGATCGAACGGCACATGCGAGCCGTCGGCGAATTCGATCTGCAGGGTATGCGGGCCGGGCGCCAGGGTGACGCTATCCTCGGTCTGACCCTTGCCGTAATGCTTGACCTTGTCGCTGGCGGGCAGCGGAGCGTCCTGCGGCGGCAGATCGGTGTCGATCAGCAGGTGGAAATGGCCGGTGCCGGGATCGGTGGTGCCGGCCGGAGCGACCTTGGCCCCGGTGACGGCGAAGCCGACCTTGACCGGGCTGCTCACCGTATCGCCGTCCTTGATGCCGACGAAAGTCACGGCGGTGCCGTCCGGGGCTTTCTGGCGCGGGATGCTGCTCAGGGTCGGCGTGGTCGGGTTGGGCGGCGGGGTGGCGGGGGCAGGGGCGTCGGCCGTGGCGGCCGGAGCAGCCTGGTCGGGGGCCTTCTGGGAACAGGCGGCCACGGCCAGCGTGGCGCTCAGCAACAAACCCAGTGTGCGGATCTTGCTCATCGGCGCATCCTTTGCGGTGATTGGGGAGGGCAAGCATACCTCCTGTGGTGCGACACGAGCGTGAATTCCCTCTTTGTTGTAAGATAGCGCCCAGTTTGAAGTGGCGCTCCGGTTGCGCCCCAGAAATCGTCTCCCGATTTCCCGACAAACCCGGCGATGTCCCCCACCCCAGAGGGTGAGGAAACTTCCGCCAACCTCAATCATCACTGCCTGAACCGGTTCTGCGCTTGTTGCGCGGTGTGGCGGCTTCAGGAGTCATCAAGATGTCGTTTTCTGAACTGGGCCTCGCGCCCGAGTTGCTGCGTGCCATTGCCGACGAGGGCTATACCGAGCCCACGCCGATCCAGAAACAGGCCATTCCGCTGGTGCTGGAGGGCCGCGACCTGCTCGCCGCCGCCCAGACCGGCACCGGCAAGACCGCCGCCTTTACCCTGCCGATCCTGCAAAAGCTGATCAGCAACACCAATAGCGCACACGGTCCGCGCGTGCTGGTGCTGGTGCCGACGCGCGAACTCGCCGCCCAGGTGGCCGAGTCGGTGCGCACCTACGGCAAGCATCTCAAGCTGCGCACCGCCGTGATCTTCGGCGGCGTCGGCATCAACCCGCAGATCGATATCCTGCGCCGCGGCGTCGAGATCGTCGTCGCCACCCCGGGCCGCCTGCTCGACCATCTGCAGCAGCGCACGGTGAACCTGTCCAACGTCGAGACGCTGGTGCTGGACGAAGCCGACCGCATGCTCGACATGGGCTTCATCCGCGATATCCGCCGCGTCATCCAGGTATTGCCGAAGAAGCGCCAGAACCTTTTGTTCTCCGCCACCTTCAACCCGGAAATCCGCGGCCTGGCCGAAAGCCTGCTGCACAACCCGGCCACCGTCGACGTGGCGCCGCGCAACACCGCCGCCGAGTTGGTGGCGCAGCGCGTGCACCCGGTCGACAAGTCGCGCAAGACCGGCCTGCTGGCGCACCTGGTGAAGGAAGGCGACTGGCAGCAGGTGCTGGTCTTCACCCGCACCAAGCACGGCGCCAACCGCCTGGCGGAGCAGCTCGCCCGCCACGGCATCAGCACCGGCGCCATCCACGGCAACAAGTCGCAGAACGCGCGTACCAAGTCCCTGGCCGACTTCAAGGCCGGCAAGGTACGCGTGCTGGTGGCCACCGATATCGCCGCGCGCGGCATCGACATCGACCAGTTGCCGCACGTGGTCAACCACGAGCTGCCCAATGTGCCGGAGGATTACGTGCATCGCATCGGCCGTACCGGCCGCGCCGGCACCTCGGGCGAGGCCATTTCGCTGGTCAGCCCGGACGAGCGCCAGGAGCTGAAGGACATCCAGAAGCTGCTGCGCAAGGAAATTCCCTCGTCGATCGTGCCGGGCTTCGAGCCGGGCTCGCCGCCGACGGCGGAAGAAACCGCGCGTCACGCCGCGGTGAAGCTGCCGGAGAACCTGCCGCAGCGCAATTCGCGTCCCAACCCGCCGCGCCGCGGCGGCTTCGGCCACGGCGCCAATGCGCGTCCGTCGCGCGACGCCGAGCGCCGCGCCGGCAAGTCGCGCAAGGTTCACTAAAGCGGGACTGCTTGTTCCAACAGTCCGGTCAGGATGACCGGTTTCTTGGACAGGAAGTCCACTATTTTTGTTTCAACAGTCCGGTCATGGATGACCGGGGCTTGGACAGGATGTCCATACAGGAGCGAATCATGCTGAAAATTTATGCCGGCAACCTGCCGTCCGACGCCACCGAGAAGGAAATCACCGAATTGTTCTCGGTGCATGGTCGCGTGCGCTCGATCAAGCTGGCGCACGACGTGTTTTCCGGCAAATGCCGCGGTTTCGGCTTCATCGAAATGGAAGGCCATGAGGCGCGCGCCGCCATCGCCGGCCTCAACGGCAAGGATCTGCGCGGCAACCTGCTGCGCGTCAACGAAGAAAAGAAGGACCTGAAGGGCGGCAGCCGCGGCGGCCGTCGCTAAAACGGTTGCCGCGCCGCGTCTCCAGCGGGGACGCGGCGCCGCTTCGGCATTGCCGTTGATGCCGGCTGCGTCCTGATTCGCAGCCGTGCCGGCGGAATCCGCGTCCAGACCCGGTCAGGCCGGCGGATTCACATTCCTTGCAGACAGCTTGTTACGGCTCCGCCGTGATTCCACGGTGGTGCTTTCGCGTGTGTGATGGAAATATAAGAACTTGTTTTTATTCCGGAAATAGCCGGCATTAAGGCCGGATTCAGGGCCACCTGCGTATGCTGGTCCCGTCGCGTATCCCATGGATGGGGCGCAAAACCAGACGGAGCTTGCCATGAAACACAGTGCGATCAGCGCGGCGCTTGCCGCAGTTCTTCTTGCCGGCTGTTCCCAGTCCGGTAATCCCAATTCGCCGCAAACCTCCGCCGCTACGCCGCCTCCCAAGGTGGTGTGCAGCGAGCAGCAAGTGCAGCACAAGCAGGAATGGGGCACCGGCGGCGTTGCCGGCACCGTCATCGGCGGTGCGGCGGGCGGCCTGCTCGGCAACCAGTTCGGCAGGGGCAAGGGTAATACCGCCATGACCGCGGCCGGTGCGGTCGGTGGTGCGGTTGCCGGCCACGAGATCGGCAAGGATCAGGACACCCGGACTTCGTATACCGAGCATTGTCACGACGTATCGACCAACTAGCCATGACCAGCTAGAACCCGTCTCATCAATGTCCCCTCTCCCCGCTTGCGGGGAGAGGGCGGAGGGAGAGGGGCGCTCGCACAGCCAGCGAATGTCGCAAGTAACTAACTTCAGCGCGGCCGGATAGCCCCCCTCTCCCTGGCCCTCTCCCCCACGTTTGTGGGGGAGAGGGGATTTATGAGATGAGTTCTAGCAATTGCGGCTGGTCCCGGCCTTTTTCTTTGTACGCGCGGTGGACGTACCATGCCAGCCAGAACCCCCACCGCGGAGATCGGCATGCTCGACCACATCGGATTTTCCGTTTCGGATCTGAACCGTTCCAGGACTTTCTACGAGCAGGCGCTGGCGCCGCTCGGCGTGGTCAAGATCATGGAACTGAGCGCGGAGCAGACCGGCGACAGCGGCCACGTCGGCTTCGGCGAAGGCGGCAAGCCCTATTTCTGGATCGGCGATCGCGCCGACAGCCTGCTGCGCGGCACCCTGCATGTCGCCTTCGTTGCCGCCGATCGCGCCACCGTGGATGCGTTTTACCGGGCCGCACTGGCCGCCGGCGGTCGCGACAACGGTCCCCCCGGCCTGCGCGCCCATTACCACCCGGGCTACTACGGCGCCTTCGTGCTCGATCCGGATGGGCACAACGTCGAGGCGGTTTGCCACCGGCCGGAATAAATCCGGCGTGAAGGCCGTTACGCCGCTTTCAGTTCCCTTACCCCGGCCGGCGATCCCAGCAACAACACATCCGCCGGCCGCCGTGCGAACAGGCCCACCGTGACCACGCCGGCAATCAGTCCGATCTCGGTTTCGAGCTGCACCGCGTCGGTGATGGAAAGGCCGGCGACGTCGAGGATGACGTTGCCGTTATCGGTGATCACCTTCTCGCGCCAGCTCGGCATGCCGCCGAGCCTGACCAGCTCGCGCGCGACGTAGGAGCGGGCCATCGGAATCACCTCCACCGGCAGGGGAAACTTGCCCAGCACCTTGACCAGCTTGGACTCGTCGGCGATGCAGATGAACTTGCGGCTGGCAGCGGCGACGATCTTTTCTCGGGTGAGGGCTGCGCCGCCGCCCTTGATCAGGTGCAGCTGGTGGTTGGCCTCGTCGGCGCCATCGACGTAGATCGACAGGCTGCCGGCGCTGTTCAGGTCCAGCACCGGAATGCCGGCGGCCTTGAGACGGGCGCTGCTGGCCTCGGAAGAAGAGGCGGCGCCGGGGATGTCGTGCTTCATCCTGGCCAGGGCGTCGATGAAGAAGTTGACGGTGGAGCCGGTGCCGACGCCGAGGACTTCCCCCGGTTCGACGTATTTGAGGGCGGCTTCAGCGGCGGCTTTCTTGGCGACGTCCTGACTCATGAGGGGTTCCGTTTTTTTTGACTGGGTGGGGGCACAGGCAGGCCCTGGGGAGATCTGGCACCGAAAATGGCGCTGCCGACCCGCACCAGGGTGGCGCCTTCCTCGACGGCGACTTCGAAGTCGCCCGACATGCCCATGGAAAGCGTATCAAAGTCGACCGGGTTGATGGCGCCGGCGCTGTGGATCTGCTCGAAAAGAGTGCGCAGGCGGCGGAAGGCGGGGCGGGAGGCTTCGGCGTCTTCCACGGCTTCGGGAATGGCCATCAGGCCGCGCAGGCGCAGGCGCGGCAGGGCGGCGATGGCGGCGCACAGTTCCGGCGTCTGCTCCAGCGAGCAGCCGGACTTGCTGGCCTCGCCTGAGATATTGACCTGCACGCAGACATTCAGCGGCGGCAACCCCTGCGGCCGCTGCGCCGACAGGCGCTCGATGATGCGCAGGCGCTCCACCCCGTGCACCCAGGCGAAATGGCTGGCGATCTCGCGGGTCTTGTTGCTCTGGATCGGGCCGATGAAATGCCATTCCAGCGCCGCATCGCCCAACATTTCGATCTTGCCCAGGGCTTCCTGCAGGTAGTTTTCGCCGAAGCGGCACTGGCCGGCGGCCATGGCGGTTTCGACCGCCTGCACCGGAAAGGCCTTGGAAACGGCGATCAGGCGCACCGCATCCGGCAGGCGCCCTGCGCGCGCGCATGCACTTTGCAGGCGCTGCAGTACCACTCCCAGATTGTCGGCTATCTCGTTCATTTGGTTAGTTTATGGGCGAACGCTTGCCGTCCGGCGGGTTTGCCGATAAGTTCATGGAATAAGGGAGTCTGTACCAAATCTTCGGGCCTTGCCGTAACGGCCCAAAATGGGAGTTCTGGCGTCGTGGATATTGCACAGCTGCTGACATTCAGCGTGAAGCAGGGCGCGTCCGATTTGCACCTGTCCGCCGGGGTGGAGCCGATGATCCGCGTCGACGGCGACCTCAAGCGCATCAACCTGCCGCCGCTGGAGCACAAGCAGGTGCACGACATGATCTACGACATCATGAACGACCGGCAGCGCAAGGCCTACGACGAGTTCTTCGAGACTGACTTTTCCTTCGAGATTCCCGGCCTGGCGCGTTTCCGCGTCAACGCCTTCACCCATGCGCGCGGCTCCGGCGGGGTGTTCCGCACCATTCCGAGCAAGGTGCTGTCGCTGGAAGACCTGAAGGCGCCGTCGATCTTCAAGGACATCGCCGAGACGCCGCGCGGCCTGGTCCTGGTGACCGGGCCGACCGGCTCGGGCAAGTCCACCACCCTGGCGGCGATCATCAACTACATCAACGAGAACGATTTCGGCCATATCCTCACCATCGAGGACCCGATCGAGTTCATGCACACCTCGAAGAAGTGCCTGATCAACCAGCGCGAGGTGCACCGCGACACCCTGGGCTTCTCCGAGGCGCTGCGCTCGGCGCTGCGCGAGGACCCGGATACCATTCTGGTGGGCGAAATGCGCGACCTGGAGACCATCCGCCTGGCGCTGACCGCTGCCGAAACCGGGCATCTGGTGTTCGGCACCCTGCACACCACCTCGGCGTCCAAGACCATCGACCGCGTGGTCGACGTGTTTCCGGCGGCGGAGAAGGACATGGTCCGCGCCATGCTCTCCACCGGCCTGCGCGCGGTCATCGCCCAGACCCTGATGAAGCGCCGCGGCGGCGGACGCATCGCGGCGCACGAAATTCTCATCGGCACCCCGGCGGTGCGCGCGCTGATCAAGGAAAACAAGATCGCGCAGATGTATTCCACCATCCAGACCAGCGCCAAGGACGGCATGCAGACGCTCGACCAGTGCCTCAAGGACCTGGTCAAGCGCGGCCTGGTGGATGTGAACGAGGCGCGCGCCAAAGCCGAGAACAAGACGGACTTCGTCGCATCATCCTCGGGCAGCTATTAATCAATCGGGTGGAGTCTATCCGAGGATAGCTCCAGACAGCAGGGGGAGTGGGCATGGAACGCGACCAGGCAGTAAAGTTGATCCAGCAGCTGCTGACGGTGATGAAGCAGAAAGGCGGCTCGGATCTGTTCATCACCGCCGGATTTCCGCCGGCGATGAAGCTGGACGGTCAGGTGACGCCGGTGATGGACAAGCCGCTGACAGGCGAGAATTCCGCCCTGCTGGTGCGCGCGCTGATGAGCGACCGCCAGATCAAGGAGTTCGAAGCCACCAACGAGTGCAATTTCGCCATCGCGCCGCCGGGCATCGGCCGTTTCCGCGTCAGCGTGTTCGTGCAGATGGGGCAGGTGGGCGCGGTGCTGCGCACCATCACCACCGACATCCCCACCTTCGAGCAGCTGCAACTGCCGGAGCAGCTCAAGCAGATCGTCATGTCCAAGCGCGGCCTGGTGCTGCTGGTGGGCGCCACCGGCTCGGGCAAGAGCACTTCGCTGGCGGCGATGCTGGGCTACCGCAACGCCAATTCGCGCGGCCACATCATCACCATCGAGGACCCGGTGGAATACGTGCATCCGCATCTGGGCTGCCTGGTGACGCAGCGCGAGGTGGGCGCCGATACGCATTCCTGGGAAAACGCGCTGAAGAACACCCTGCGCCAGGCGCCGGACGTGATCCAGATCGGCGAAATCCGCACCCGCGAGACGATGGAATACGCCGTGCAGTTTTCCGAAACCGGCCATCTGGTGCTGTCCACCCTGCATGCCAACAGCGCCAACCAGGCGCTCGACCGCATCATCAACTTCTTCCCCGACGAGAAGCGCGAGCAGGTGCTGATGGACCTGTCGCTGAACCTGCGCGCCATCATCTCGCAGCGCCTGGTGCGGCGCGAGAACGGCGGCCGCGCGGCGGCAATGGAAATCATGATCAACTCGCCGCTGATCGCCGACCTGATCTTCAAGGGCGACGTGGCCGGCATCAAGGAAGTGATGGGCCGCTCCAACGAGCAGGGCATGTTCACCTTCGACCAGTTCCTGTTCGAGCTGTTCGAGAAGGGCGTGATCGGCTACGAGGAGGCGATCCGCAACGCCGACTCGCAGAACGAGCTGCGCCTGCGCATCAAGCTGGAATCGCGCCGCGCGGCGCAGAACCTGCACGATGACGAACTGGTGAAGAAGATGCAGATGAAACCCGAGGAAAAAGAAGGCACCGCCTTCGTCCGTCGTTGAGCAAGAACACGGCAGTCTCGCGCAAAGACGCAGAGACGCAAAGAAAGTAAAAAATGAAAAACAGATTTTCTTGGCGGCTTTGCGTCTTTGCGCAAGACCGCTTCTTTTTGAGGCTTGAACCATGCTGAAAATCCTGCCCTACCTCAAGCTGACCGTCGAAAAGAACGCCTCGGACCTGTACTTCACCAGCAACTCCCCGGCGATGCTGCGCATCGAGGGCGAGATGATGGCGGTGGGCAAGAACGTGCTCACCAGCGAATTCATCAAGGAGCTGGCCTACAGCATCCTCACCCCGGAGCAGCAGGAGTACCTGACCCAGCACCTGGAAATCGACCTGGCGACCCAAGCCGGCGGCTTGGGCCGCTTCCGCGTCAACGTGTTCCATCAGCGCAATACCGTCGCCATGTGCCTGCGCCTGGTGCGTTCGGACATTCCGCTGCTGACCGATCTGGGCATGCCGCCGGTGCTGAAGGATCTGGTGATGCTCAAGCGCGGCATGATCCTGATGGTGGGCGCCACCGGCTCCGGCAAGACCACCACCCTGGCGGCGATGATCGGCCACCGCAACGAGAACGCCGCCGGCCATATCCTCACCATCGAAGACCCGATCGAGTTCATCCACCCCAATCGCCGCTCCATCATCAACCAGCGCGAAGTGGGCATGGATACCGAGAGCTACGACCGCGCCCTGGTGTCCTCGCTGCGCGAGGCGCCGGACGTGATCCAGGTGGGCGAGGTGCGCAAGCGCGAAACCATGGATGCGGTGATCCAGCTGGCCAATACCGGTCACCTGGCGATCTCCACCCTGCACGCCAACAACGCCTACCAGGCGCTGCAGCGCATCGTCAACCTGTACCCCGACACCCTGCGCGACCAGCTGTACCTGGACCTGTCGCTGACCTTGCGCGCCATCGTTTCGCAGCGCCTGGTGCGGGGCAAGGACGGCCGCCGCATCGCGGCCGTGGAAGTGATGGTCAACACCCCCTTTGTGCAGGATCTGATCCTGAGCCGGCGCATCGAGGAGATCCGCCACGCCATGGACCAGTCCTCGGACAAGGGCATGCAGACCTTCGACCAGTCCCTCTATGGATTGTACAAGGACGGAAAAATCGAGCTGGAAGAGGCACTTACCAACGCCGACTCACGCACCAACCTGGAAGCGAAGATCAATTTCGGCGTTTAGCAGGGCATTTCTCGCGCAAAGCCGCAGAGACGCAAAAACATATAAAAAAGAGGTTCTTTGCGCCTTTGCGGCTTTGCGCGAGAACGCTTTTGGCGTTTTTGCCCGTATCTGCCTTGCATAGTCAGTCAGTACTGACTAAAATTCCGCCTCTTTTTCCCGACGTCCGACGGCGCAAGCCCAGGACCGAACAATAACCAGCCCACGGTGTCGATGTTTCGGGCCTACGAGTAGGATCATGAAGACTTTTTTTGCCACCAACGAAACCGCCAAGCGCGATTGGGTGGTGCTGGACGCCGAGGGCAAAGTGCTCGGCCGTCTCGCCACTGAAGTTGCCCGTCGCCTGCGCGGCAAGCATAAACCCGAATTCACTCCCCACGCCGATGCCGGTGACTATGTCATCGTCATCAATGCCGCCAAGGTTCGCGCCACCGGCAACAAGCTCGAGGGCAAGGTGTACTGGCGCCATACCGGTCATCCTGGCGGCCTCAAGTCCACCACGCTGGGCAAGCTGCAGGCCGAACACCCCGAGCGCGTCATCGAGAAAGCCGTGAAGGGCATGCTGCCCAAGGGTCCGCTGGGCTATGCGCAGTACCGCAAGCTCAAGGTCTACGCCGGTGCGGAACATCCGCATGAAGCGCAGCAGCCCACGACCATCACTTTCTAAGGTTCGAACATGGCTACGCTCAAACAACCCGCCAATCAACAGTACGGCACTGGCCGCCGTAAAACCGCCGCTGCCCGCGTTTTCATGCGTCCCGGCAAGGGCGTCATCAGCATCAACGGCAAGACCGTTGAAGCTTACTTCGGCCGCGAAACCTCCCGCATGCTGGTCCGCCAGCCGCTGGAAATCGCCGACTCGCTGGAACGCTTCGACATCAAGATCACCGTCTCCGGCGGCGGTCCGAACGGTCAGGCCGGCGCGATTCGCCACGGCATCACCCGCGCCCTGCTGAAGTACGACGAAGCCCTGCGTCCGCAACTGCGCGCCGCCGGCCTCGTCACCCGCGACGCCCGTGAAGTCGAGCGTAAAAAGGTCGGTCTGCACAAGGCCCGCCGCGCTCCGCAGTACTCGAAGCGTTAAGAAGTTTTCCTGGTCGCGCCCGCTGCGGCGGGCGCGATCCGAACTTCACCGAGGTACCGCTGGTCTCAAGCATCACGATCTCTACTGGGGGATCGTCTAATGGTAGGACAACAGTCTCTGACACTGTTTATCTAGGTTCGAGCCCTAGTCCCCCAGCCAAATCGAAAAGCCCCTGGCGCGAGCCAGGGGCTTTTTTGTTGGCGGGACGGGCGATTTGTCGCTGAGGCCGGGCGCGGTCAAAATCGGATATGGACCACCCGGTGAACCAGGAGCAAAACCTGCCGCGCGTGCTTGGTGTCTCGCACGCCACGGCCGTCGTGGTCGGCACCATCATCGGCAGCGGCATCTTCCTGGTGCCGCGCGAGATGATGCAGGCTGCCGGCTCCGCCGGCCTGGTCTATCTGGCCTGGATCGCCGGCGGCCTGTTGTCGCTGTTCGGCGCACTGACCTATGCCGAGCTGGGCGCAGCACGCCCGCAGGCAGGCGGCGAATATGTCTATCTGCGCGACGCCTACGGCGAACTCGCCGGTTTTCTCAACATGTGGACCTGGTTCGCGGTGGCCAAGCCGGCTTCCATCGCCACCGTCACCATCGGCATCACGCGGGTGCTGGGCACGTTTCCGGCGCTGGCCTTCCTGCAAACACCCATTGCCGATGGCCTGCCCCTGCTGTGGTCGCAGCTCGCGGCCATCGCCTGCGCCTGGCTGGTCACCTGGCTGAACTATCTGGGCGTCAAGAAAGCGGCCGACTTCCAGCTTGTTTTCACCTGGCTCAAGGTGCTGCTGGTGCTGGTCATCGTCGGCTTCTGCCTGTTTGGCGGACGCGGCAGCACGGCGAACTTCCATGCCGTGCTGCCTGGCGCAGTCGGCGGCTTCACCGGCTTCATGATCGCCCTGACCGCCACGCTGTGGGCCTACGACGGCTGGAACGACCTCAATATGGCCGCCGGCGAGGTGAAGAACCCGCAGCGCACCTTGCCGCTGGCCCTGATTCTTGGCGTACTCATCGTCGCCGCGCTGTATATGGCGACCAACGCCGCCATCCTCTACGTGCTTTCGCCGGCGGACATGGCGGCTTCTCCGCGGCCGGCGGTCGAGGCCATGCTGCGCAGCGCCGGACCGCTCGGCGCCAGCCTGGTCTCCGCGGCGATGGCGCTGAGCATGCTGGTGACGCTCAATGGCACCGTACTCTCCGGCGCTCGCATTCCCTATGCCGCTGCCCGCGACAGATTGTTCTTTCGCGGCATGGCGACGGTGCATCCGCGTTTTCACAGTCCGTCCACCTCGCTGATCGTGCAAGGCCTGCTGGCTACCGCCTTGCTGTTGTTCAGCGGTCGCTTCCAGGCCCTGTTCGAACTGGCGATCTTTGCCGAATGGCTGGTCTACATGCTGGCGGCCAGCACCGTCTTCGTGTTTCGCAGCCGGCCAGGGGAACCTGCCTCGCCGTACCGCATGCCGGGATATCCCGTGGTGCCGGCGCTGTTCGTGCTTGCCGCCGGCGCAGTGCTGGTCTACACCTATGTCAGCAATCTGTGGCACTCGCTGGCTGGCACCGGCCTGATCCTGACGGGCGTCCCCTTGTATCTGTGGATCAAAGCGCGACAGCGCAGCTGATTCCGGATGGCGCTTCGCTATTCCGGGGCGGTACCCGCTTCCAAGGCCGGCGCAGGCATCAGCGGGCGGGTGACCCTGCGGTTGATGAAGTACATCAGCGTCAGCGATACCAGGGTGGTGCAGACAAGGACATAGCCCAGGGTATCGAAGTGCAGCAAGCTGCCCTCGGGAGCCTGTGCCACGATCAGGCCTGCGATCACCGCGGCGATGCCACCGGACATCTGCTGCAGCGAGGAGCTGATGGACATGTAGGAGCCGCGATCGGCCGGGTTCGGAATGGCGGACATCAGCGCCGAGGCCGAGATCATCCGCGAGAAGATGCCGATTTGCAGCAGCACCATGACGACCACCAGCACCCACAGCGCAATGGAGTGCAGATGGGTGTAGATCAGCACCATCGCGATGGTCATTGCGCAGCCGAAGCTGAACACCTTGAACTTGCCGAGCGCATCGCTGGCGCGCCCGATGAGGGGGCCGGACACGATGGAGCATGCGCCGGTGATCATGTAGACCAGGGGCAGGTCGCCGATCGGCAGTCCGAGGTTATGCACCATGAACACGCTCATGAAGGGCATCAGCATGAAGCCGCCCACGCTGAGCAATCCGGTGGTGGCGAAACCCAGCAGATAAGCCCGGTTCGACACGGTCTGCATCAGGTGCTGCAGCGGGCTGCGGTTCGGGTGTTGTCGCAGGTGTCCGTCGACCGGGCGCAGATAGACCTGGATCACCGCGCCAACCAGGGCGCTGACGCCGACGATCATGAAGAACGGCGCGTTCCAGCCCCAGCGATTGGCCAGCAGCAGGGCCACCGGCATTCCCAGTACGCTGCTGGCCGCGAACGCCGTCTGTATCGCGCCCATCACACGGCCGCGCATCTGCAGCGGAAACAGATCGGTGACGATGGCCAGGGAAGCCGAGCCGACGACGCCGGCGAACATGCCGGTGATCATCCGGGCCAGGAGCAGCCAGTGATAGCTGGAAGCCAGGCCACAGAGCAGGGTGCCGGCGAGAAAGCCGCAATAGAAGAACAGCAGCAGCTTTTTCCGGTCGAAGCGATCGGCGAATCCCGCCGCGGCGATTCCCGAGGCACCGGCACTGAAGGCATAGGCCGAGACCAGCAGTCCGAACTGGGATGGGGTGATGGCCAGGGCGGGTATGACGAAGGCGCCCAAGGGGGCGAGCAGCATGAAATCGAGCACGATGCTGAACTGCAGAAAGGCCAGAACGGCCACGACAAATTTCTGATAGTTCGAAAAGCTGGTGTTGCCGGCCGCCTGGGCGGCGCCCGCGGGGTGCGAGGTGGTCACAGATGCGACTCCATTGTATGTAGTAAAATATATCTTATGATATATAAAAAGTAAATAGTTGCCGCCTCGGCAAGACGATCCTGGCGGCGGCAACAGAGCGGGTGTCGGGGAATTTGCGCGGATGCCCAATCCCGCCGCGCTTTCGTTTCACGCTTTCGAGTGTGCACGCGGCTTTTTCAGCCATTCGCGTCAATACTTGCCTCAGCGTGCCAGTATCCCGCCAAGACCGCTCGTATCGCACTGCGTCCGTATCCACGGCTGCTCCGTAATGTGCGGATGAGCCGAAACCTGATTCTTTGCCTGGCCCTCGCTGCCGGGCGGTGCCTCGCTGAGCCAGGGACGCCCTATATCCCGGCTGGAGACGACACAGTACTGCAACAGGTGCCGACGGCGGTCGATCCGCGGGTGCGCCAGTTTGCGGTCCTGCGCGCGCAGTGGCAGAAGAATCCCGACCGTGTGGAACAGGCTGCGGCGCTGTCCATCGCCTATCTGGACTACGCTCGTGGCACCGGCGACGCCCGCTATCTGGGGCGCGCCGCGGCGGTGATTGATCCCTGGTTGAAACAGCCGCCGCCGCCGCTGGCGGCGATGCTGATCGACGCCACCATCTTGCAGAGCCGCCATTTGTTCGCCGAATCGAAAGCGGAACTGATCGAAGTGCTCAGACGTGACCGCGACAACGCTCAGGCTTGGCTGACGCTGGCCACCGTGGCCCAGGTACAGGGCGACATGGATACCTCGCGCTATGCCTGCGCCCATTTGATCGGCGGTTCCGATGCGCTGGTCGCCGGGGCCTGCCTCGGCGCCCTCAATGCCGTCACCGGCCACCCGCGCGAGGGCTACCAGACCATTCAGACCCTGCTGCAGGCCGAGCCGCTGGAAGCGCCGGCGATTCAGTCCTGGGCGCAGGGTCTGCTGGCCGATGCCGCGCTTTATAGCGGCGACGATGCCCAGGCTGAAGTGCATTACCGGTCCGCCCTGCAACTGAGCCCGGGAGACAATTTCCTGCTGGCCGACTATGCCGATTTCCTGCTCGACCAAAACCGGCCGCAGGAAGCGGCGGATTTGCTCAAGGACTACACCCAGTCCGATACCTCGTTCCTGCGCCTGTGCATGGCGGAACAAATGCAACATCTGCCGCAGGCGGCAGCAGACGCCGCGCAGATGGCTGCGCGCTTTGCCGCGACCGATGAGCGCGGCAGTTACCTGTATCGCCGCGAGGAAGCGCTGTTCGCCTTGGCGGTGCAGCGCGAGCCCATCAGTGCGCTGAACCTGGCGCAGCAGAACTGGAGCGTGCAAAAGGCGCCGCAGGATGCACGCATCCTGCTGCAAGCAACCCTATTTGCGGGGCAGCCCGAGGCGGCCCGGCCGGTGCTGGACTTTATCGACAGGACCGGCCTGCGCGAACCCCATATCGACAAGTTGGCGGCGGAAGCGCGCAAGGCCCTGCCGGCAACTGCGCCGGCGGCGCCTGGAGCAGGCCGATGAAGACGCGTGCGGCATGCGCTCCGGTTTTGCTGCTCCTGGCCGGCTTGCTGCCCCTGACTGCCGCGGCCCACAAGGAAAGCGACTCCTATCTGACGCTCAGTCCCGATCCCGCCAATGCGCAGGTGCTGAAAGGGCAATGGGACATCGCCCTGCGCGATCTGGATTTCGCCATTGGCATCGATGCCAACCGCGACGGCGCCATTACCTGGGGCGAAGTGAAAGCACAGCGCGGCGCGATCGAACGTTATGCACTGCAGCGGCTGGTGATCAAGGGCGACGGCTTGAGCTGCGACTTGCAACCGGTCGGGCAGATGGCGTCCGAGCATACCGATGGCGCCTATGACGTGATCCTGTTCAACGCGGTGTGTGACAAGGAGATCCCCAACCGGCTCACCGTGATCTATCACCTGTTCGAGGATCTGGACCCCTATCATCGCGGCATCGTCACCATTCATGCCTCCGGGCAGACCATAGGCGCGGTGCTCGGCCCCACCGGCAGCAGCGCCAGCCTGGATTTGCGCCAGCCCGATCGCTGGCTCCAGTTCAAGAGCTTCGTGGTCGATGGCGTCTGGCACATCTGGACCGGCCCGGATCACCTGCTGTTCATCATGTCGCTGCTGCTGCCGGCGGTGCTGATGCGCAGGCAGGGACCGTTGCAGCCGGGCGAGCATGTCTGGTCGGGCAGCCGTTGGCAGCCCGTGAACAGCCTGGGGCCGGCGCTGTGGGAACTGATCAAAGTGGTATCGGCGTTCACGCTTTCACATTCGGTGACCTTGAGCCTGTCGGTGCTGGGCATCGTCAGCCTGCCGAGCCGGCTGGTGGAATCCGGCATCGCGCTGTCGGTGATCGTGGCGGCACTCAACAATATCTACCCGGTGGTCACCAACCGCGTCTGGCTGGTGGCTTTCGCCTTCGGCTTCATCCACGGGCTGGGCTTTGCCAGCGCTCTGGCCGGCCTGCAACTGCCGCCGATGGCCATGCTGGCCTCGCTGGGCGGTTTCAACGTGGGTGTGGAGATCGGGCAGGAATCGGTGGTGTTGCCGCTGATCCCGCTGGCTTATCTGGTGCGGCGCACGCGCTTCTACCGCATCGGCGTGTTGCGCTGGGGCTCGCTGGCCATTGTTGCGGTGGCGAGCCTGTGGCTGGTGGAGCGGATCTTCGACATCCTGATTCCGGGTTTGGGTTTCCTCACGCCAAATTGAGCGCGGACAAAAAAATAGCCCCGCCGAAGCGGGGCTTAAAGGGAGCCACAAGTTGCGATCAGTACTTAGCCGCCCGGAGCGAACAGGGAGGCATAGACCGTCGGATCTTCCGACGTAGTGTCCAGCGCCACCGTGGTCAGGTCGGTGGGCAGCGCCGTTTCCGTCGTATCGTTGGCAAACAGGTTGAGCACGAAGGCGGACAGCGTCGACGACTGCGAGCCGCCGCTGCTCGAACCGCCGCTGCTGGAGCCATTACTGGCCGTGTTGTTGTCATCGGAGCACGCGGCCAAAGCCAGCAAGGCCAGGGGCACCAGACATAAGGTCTTGCGCATGAGCGGCCTCCTCTAGTTGGCGTCGGCCGGGAAGCCGTTCAAGCCATTCGGCGAGCCCGGCAGCGGCGTATTCAGGTAGGGGAAGCTGGTGCCGTAGTTGGCGGCGCTGGCTGAAACGCCATCGGTGTAGGCCGGATGCGAACCATTGGACTGCTGATTCGGATCGGCGGCGCCGAGCAGGCCGCCTTCGGCTACGCGCAGCTCGATGTCGACCACGTCATCGCCGGGACGACGGCCGTTGGGAAAGCCAGCCGGATCGCAGCCGGGATTGCTGGTGCTGAGTGCGCCGGCATTGGTGAAGCATTGCAGGGCTCCCAGGTTGTTCTGCGCAGCCGCCGCCGTTGCCGGCAGGGCCACGTTGAGCCGCAGCATTTCAGACCCGACCACATTCGCCGGCTTGTTGACGCCGGGTACTCCGGTGAGGAAGGCCTCGACCAGATCGTTGCGCGGCGTCGGCGGCACCTTCGCCGCATTGCCGAACAGGGCGTTGAGCAGCACCGGCAGCGTCGGGTTGGTGACGTAGGCAGCGAACTGTCCGTCATTCTTGGGCTGGCTGGCGTTGAACTTGTCCTTGTCGGTGATGCCGATGACCAGTTCGTTGACCAGGGGTGAGCCGAGACGTGACACCTGAGTCCAGGCACCGCCGGCCGCTTCCGGACCGGCCGCCGAGCCGCCGCTGGCATTGCTGCCGGTGACCGGGCCCTGCGGATTGGGGTTCTGCACGCGAGCCTGACGCAGGCTCGACACAGTCCAGGCACCGATCACCGGGCTCTTGGTAGCGCTTGCAGCCAGGCTGTCCGCGGTCAGGCAGGTGATCGGCACTTCCATGGCAATGGTGGTGATGTTCTTGTTGCCGATGGTGTTCGGGTTGCCGGTGGTCTTGCCCAGCGGATTGAGGTTGACCAGGTCGAATACCTCGCCCAGGTTGACGACGAAGCCTTCCGCGCGCTGGCCGACGAACATTTTGGCCGGTGTGCTGCAACCCGGAATGTTCACGTTGTAGATGTACTGGGCCGCGTAACCGGCGTAGTTGGGAATGGACTTGTTGCCGACGTTGTCGACCGGCTTGGTGAAGGTGGTGGTGCTGTCGGCGGCATTGACAATCGCCTGGGCGGTGCCGCTGCGGCTACCGCCTCGTACCACCCCAGCGGTATAGGTTTCGACGCGATTGAGAGTGGGGGTGGTGCTGTTGGTCGGCGGCAGAGTAACCAGCGGGATGGCCAGGGGGGTGGCGGCTCCGGTGGGCACGGTGAGGTTCTTGAAGCTGTTCTGGAAGCGGAACTGGAAGGTGATGTCCTCTACGGCATCGCCATTGTTGTCGATGTTGATTTCGTACAGCGCGTCGGGATCGAGCGCGAAGTAGTTGGGGCCACCATAAGAATCCTGCAGCGGATCGTAGTTGGCAAGCAGCGTGACATAGCCGCTACGCCCTGCTTCGTAGCTGTCGAACATGTAAAAATCGGTGCCGTCGATGGCAGGATGTTGTGCAACAAAGGGGGCTTCGCGGTGGCTCGATGCGTTGGCTGCAAAAACAATGAACGCACTCGCCCCTACCGCGAGAATTTTTCTCGCTGCCATATGACTCTCCTCAGTGGGAAATCGTGAACTGCATGACAGTTACGCCCCCTGCGGAGGAATGGATGCAGGATTTCCGGAGTTTCGGAGACATACCGAAAATCCGTCGAGCCGACTCGTACCGGACGGTTCTTTTTAATGCAGCTTGTGTGCGTTACCGAACAGACAGCTGGTGGAGCGCGCCATCGCGGACCGCTTTCTTTTTGGCTTTTCAGACCAAGAATCTCTAGTACGCAGTAGAACCCGTAAAGCCGTCCTTGCCGATCTGAGGCAGAGAATTCATCGGCCACAAGTAAATGCGCGCATCCAATACAGACTCAGTCTCGTAAGTGTGAGGAATTACGAAATAGTAATACCAGATCATCGCAGCCCTGGCGGCAGACAGAAACGCTGGTTCAGGTCGTAGCGGCTTCGATTGGATGTTTGCGGGGAGCTGAGTATATGCGACGGAAAAGGATTCAGAGCTGCCAAAAAATTGCGCTCAAGCGATCCGCAAGATTTTTCGCCGCCGCGATTTCCGTGTTCCTGGCATGGCCAGCTGCCGCCCAGGAGGCGCAGCTGGCACCTTCGAATCAGAATCCAGGTGAAATTTCCACCGCGACTCCCGCAAAGAAAAAAGAAAAGGTGACTCCGCTATCAGAAGTGACCGTAACCGCCACGCGCCGCAAGCTGCTGGGAACGGCGCAAACCGCGAGCGACGGCGTAGTGACCAAGGAAGAGCTCGATCTGACGCCTGCCTATCGTCCAGGGCAGTTGCTCGAAACGGTTCCGGGATTGATCGTGACCATCCACAGCGGCGAGGGCAAGGCCAATCAGTACCTGTTGCGCGGATACAATCTGGATCACGGCACCGATCTGGCCACGTTCATCGACGGCGTGCCGGTCAATCAGCCCACGCACGCACATGGCCAGGGCTTTACCGATCTGAATATCCTGGTGCCCGAGTTGGCGGATGGGCTGAGCTATACCAAGGGCACTTACCACGCCGATGTGGGCGACTTCGGCGGAGTCGGATCGGTGCGCTTGAGCTATGTCGATACGCTGGCCGGCGGCAAGCTGCTAGCGTCGGTTGAGTTGCAGCATTACGACGGGCCCTTCGACATCTCCGATGATCAGCGCAAGGAGAACCTGATGCTGCGCTACAGCCATGGCGACGTGGACAATGGATATTCATTGACCGGCACCATGTATCACGGGCTGTCGACCAACAACACCGATATACCGCTGCGCGCGGTCACCGAAGGGGTAGTGCCCGATCGGTTCGGCTCGCTCGACCCCTCGGACGGGGTCCGGGCAAATCGCGGCAATCTCTCATTTCAGTATCACGAGACCGTGGGCAATGGGCAGCTTGCCGCAAACGCCTTCTATTTTCACAATGAACTGCATCTGTACAACAACTTCACCCATTTCCTGTTCGACCCCGTCAACGGCGATCAGGAAGAACAGTTCGAATTTCGGGATGTAACGGGCGGGGAGGCAAGTTATGTGTTGCCGGTAAAATTCTTTTCAATCGAAAATGAATTTCTGGTCGGCGCACTCACGCGTTACGATGAACTGACTGTTGGACGAAACTCTTCTGTGGATCGCACGCCGCTGCCGGCGTTTTCAGGTAATGATCCGGCCTCATTCACCAATCGCGATCAGGTGTTTCTGCTCACCGCGGCGGCATACTTGCAGGCGACGACCCGCTGGACGCCTTGGTTTCGCAGCGTGCTGGGGTTCCGCCAGGAATACGCGCGCGGACTGGATACCGATCTTCAGGCGAATGTGCACGAGGCCAGCCCGACGGGCGCGTATAGCAACGGTGGAAAATCCAGCCGCACCCTGCCACAGCCGAAGGGTAGCCTGATCTTCGACCCGACCAATACGCTTGAGTTCTATGTCAGCGCCGGGCGTGGATTTCATAGCGCCGACCTGCGCGGCGTCAATCAGACAAAGGTTCCGGCTTTGGACCTGCCGGGTACACCCTTGCTGGCCAGTCTGGTGGGCGAAGAGGTGGGAATGCGCGCGGAGATCCAGAAAGATCTGACCTTCACGCTGGCGTTTTACAACCTCGACCAGCAGTCCGAAACCATCATCGATCCCGACATCGGCGCAGATTCACCCGGCCCGCCAAGCCGGCGCAGCGGCTATGAAATCAATGCCACCTACAAAATCCAGCGCTGGCTGGAACTCTATGGCAGCTATTCAGGCAACCACACGCGCTTCAGACATGCATTTGATGATGGCACCGGACATCTGGGCACCTATATCACCGATGCCCCGCTGGCGACCGGATCGCTGGCGCTCTACCTGGAAAATCTCGGCCCCTGGAGCGGCGGCCTGGAATATCGCTATCTTGGCAACTTCCCGCTGGCATCGGGGGCTTGCAACGACACGGCGGTACAACGTGATTTTCCGAATTCCTTTCCACATCCAGCCACGCCGGCCAACTGCGCCAACGCTGTCGCCAAGGGTTTGACCACGGCGGGCGAACTTGGTGGAAAGGGTTTTGGGGAATTCAACGTCGATGTTACCTACGCCTTCGTGGAAGGCTGGAGCACATCGGTCGGGGTCTACAACCTGCTCAATACCAAGAGGAACGCGGCGGAATTCACTTATATCGATCGCCTGAAATCGGAAATCTCGGAATACCCGGATGGTCGGGCCGATACGCATATCCATCCACTTGAAACGCTCTCGGCGCGTTTGACGGTCACCAAGAAATTTGGACCGTTTTGAGGACTGGGTGATTCTGCGTGCGAAGCAAGTGTGCTGGCCTGAACCGGATTTTCGCCATGCGGAGTCGCCAGCAGGAGAATGTTTCTCGTAGCGACAACGTCGGAGTGTTCATAACATGCAACGCTTTACCATCTCACTGGAAAATGAGCTTGCGGACCAGTTCACCGCCTGGATCAAACGCAGCGCTTATGGCAATCGATCTGAGGCAATCCGCGATCTGGTGCGTGAACACCTGGCCGAGGAATCGTTGGAGCAGAAGCAGATGCCGCATTGCGTGGCCAGCGTGGTCTACGTCTACGATCATCACGAGCGCGAACTGAGCAGGCGGCTGACGCGGCAGCAGCACCAGCATCACGACATGACGGTATCTACCCTGCATGTGCATCTCGACGAGAGCCAGTGCATGGAAGTCACCGTGCTAAGGGGGGCGGGCAATGCGGTGGCGGCCCAGGCCCAGGCGCTGATCGCCGAACGTGGCGTGCGCAACGGCAAGATTCACATGGTTCCAGCGCCGGCACCGCACCGGCATACGCATTCCCACTCTCACGATTAGCGCCCGCTCGCGCGGCTGATGACTTTGTTCGGCGGACGCGCGGCGTCTGCGGCGGGGCTCGGCAGCAGGGTTCCTGCTAAAGCCAAGGCGGCGTTTGTGCCTATCGACATGCCGCGCAGCGACGCCCTCTCCATCCAGAATAAGTAGCAGAGCGGCGGCTACATCGGTTTGACACCAAACAATACAAGCGTACTTTCAACTAAGAGTTCCAAATGGGTGAGCGGCTGCTTTTCAACGATGAGATTTGAAGATCAAGAGTCCGGATTTGGTCCGTTTAAGACATGGCGCTCCATGCTTGATAGCGAACATCCACCGTAAAATTTTGTCTTTATCGCTGCCAGCCGTCTCACCCGCGGATGGCTGCTTCGGGCTGAATGTCGGCGTTCGGCGGCGCTTTTTGCCCTGGCTGCCGCGGTTATGCAGAGAACCAACTTCATTCTGCAGGCGCTGGCACTTCCCTCTTAAACGTCATTGCGGGTCCGCTGATATAGCTGCGTCCTGGCTGGCGCCAATAGGCAGAGTATGCGCAATCCCCTTATGACAATCGATGCAAGTGTCGCCGGTCTTGGCAAGATATTCGGGTGAATGCTTTATGGCGGCGGAATGGTTTTGATTTGCGAGAGCCATCGCCGTGAAGCTATGACAGCTGCGGCACTCCGCCGAATTGTTCGCCTTGAGCTCCTTCCACACCGCCTGGGCCAATTCGGCACGATGGCCTTCGTATTTCGCCGGGGTGTCAAGTTCACCAAGCATGTGCTGCTCCACTTCTACGCTGGCCTTGACGTGCCGAATCATCCCGGGTATGAATTGTGGGGGGACATGGCAGTCCGCACATACCGCACGCACCCCGGATACATTCTTGTAGTGGACGCTTTGCGTGTATTCACGAAATGGCGTTTCCATTTCATGACAGGAATGTGCGCAGAAGCTCATGGAGCTCGCGTAATGGATGCCTTCAGCGAAGCCGCCGGATAGTCCGATACCTACTGCAAATGCAAGGAAGCCGCCGGCCGGAATCCCCAGGAAAAGCCACCAGCGTGGACGTTTCCACAAGCGCGCGCCGAAGCCGCTTTTTTGCTCCGCTGGCTTCTTGTTGTCCTTCGGGTCCACGGTTGGAATAGTTCGTGTCGTGTTTATTTATTTACTTGGGCGATGAGCCTTCGCTTGCGAAATACTGCGCCAAGGCGCCGAGGTCGTCAGCCGATAACGCCTCTATCTTTGGCTTCATCTTGTCTGGCATCAGGCGCGTTCCTGCCTTGTAGTTCTGTAGCGCTGCCTGCAGATACGGCAGCCATTGCCCAGCCAGGATGCTGGAGTCGTCGTCGGCCACGCTCCCGCCCTTGGTGTGACAAACCTCACAAGTAGTAGCGTGTAGTCTCTTGCCTTTGGCGACTTGTGCCGCGTCCAGACCTTGCTGGGGGGCGGGCACCCATGTCTGCGCCGCGTAGTAAGTTCCAATGTCCTTGATTTGGGCGGCGTTCAGCGCCTTGGATATTGCGCACATGTCCGAGGGCGTGTTGGGACACGGCCGCTGCCCCTTTTGATATGCCTGCATCTGGCCTTCGAGGTAGAAATCCGACATTCCGCCAATCGATGGCACGTCCTTGCTTGCGCTTACCCCTTTGTCGCCATGGCATCCGCTGCAACCGGATACAACTGATGGAGCGGCTGGCGCTGTCGTTGCTGATGCTGCAACGGCCAACAGCAGTAGCGGCAATGCAAGGAAATAACCAAAGCGAGGGCGAGAATGCATTGTGATTCTCCTGAAGCTTGTTCTTGGCGCCGGCAGCGAATCACGGCAGTGGGCGTGCTTCTGCGCGAGACAGATCAACAAGGAAGGTAGCACTCCCCAGCCAGACTAATCTTGACCGTGGTCAAGTCGCCCGCTCTGCGCTTCGGCAATTATCGTGCGCTTGTCGTCTGAGAACTTGACCGCGGTCAATACGCGCCATCTCCGCATCTGGCCTTATAAGACGGGTTCCGTGGCAACGCTCCGAACCTTTCGGCACAGCGGAAGGGGCATACATGCTGACTGGGAAGAATGTGAACCGAAGCTTGATACTTGCTGCGCTGTTGACTGCGCTGGCTCTCTGTGGATGTTCCGGAAGCTCGGGGGCAACCGGTGCTACGGGCCCCAGCGGCCCCCCGGGCCCGGTCACTGGTGGAGCGGTTACAGCCCTGGTACTGACGGCGACCGGAGCCAGCTTGGGGGCGACGTCAAGCGTCGACTTCAAGATCGTCGACCAGAACGGCCTGGGTTACGTTGGCTTACCTCTCAGCACACTCGAAGTGACGTTGGCGAAGCTGATCCCTGGTGTCAACGGTGACGATAACGCCTGGCAAAGCTACATCAACGTTACGGCGCCCCTCACCGCGGGCCTGGGCACCGGCACGCAGGCCACGGTGGAGGCGACAACGGACACGGGCGGCGCCTTGGCCGACCACAAGGACGGCACTTACACATACACCTTCGGCACCAATATCAGCGCTGTAACCCAGCCTATTGCTGTGCCCTTCGATCAGACACTCACGCATCGCGTCGGTATCTCAGTCCGTTCAAGCACACTGCCCCAGGCCAACAACGGAATCTATACCTGGCAGCCATCCACGGGGAATACCACCGGAATCCTGACCCAGGACATGGTGGACAGCACATCCTGCAATTCCTGTCACGATCACCTGAGTGCTCACGGCGGGCCACGCCAAGACCCGCGCCTGTGCGTCACCTGCCACAACCCGGGTAGCGTAGAGCCGAACAGCGGCAACACGCTCGATTTCAAAGTCATGTTCCACAAGATCCATGATGGCAAGAATCTGCCCAGCGTGGTGGCGGGAACGCCTTACGTGATCTATGGATACGGTGGTTCTAAGAATGATTTCTCCGGCGTCGTCTTTCCACAGAGCGTGGAGAATTGCGCCAAATGCCACAATCCCGCAGATACCAATACACCGGATGCTGGCAGATACGCCACTGCTCCCACTATGCAGGCTTGCGGGGCATGTCATGACAATGTGAACTTCGCGCAGGGCGTGGCCGGGGGGCACCCAGGTGGCGTAGTGACCGATAATACGCAGTGCTCGATTTGCCACTCCGCCAATGGAGTGGCCGGAAGCGTCGATCAGTCGCATGCGATAGTCGGAAAGGTCGATGCCGCGAACTTCCAGTACAACATCATCAGCGTCACAAAGTCACAGCCGGGTCAGACGCCGTCGGTCCAATTTTCGGTCACCAATCCAAACAACAACAACTCTTTCTATAACCTGGCAACCGATCCCGCCTGGACGGCGAGCGGCGGCAATTCCAGGCTCGAGATCGACATGGCCTGGAGCACCACCGACTATCAAAACATCGGCAGCGCCACGTATCCCGGACAGCCTGTCTCGTTCAATGCGCTCACCGCCACCAGTAATGGCGATGGCACCTACACGGCCACGTCCCCGACCGCGATCCCAGCCGGCACGACCGGCTCGGGTGCGGTCGCCATCGAAGGACATCCGGCGGATACGACCGTGACGCCTGTGGTGAAGATCCCGGTCACCAGTGCGGTTCAGTATTTTGCCATTACCGATGCGCAGCCGGTCGCACGACGGACCATCGTCGCCACGACCAATTGCGAGAATTGCCATGGCCAGAACGACGGTCTGTCGCTTCACGGCGCCAACCGAACCGACAACGTCCAGCTCTGTGTAATGTGTCATAACCCGGACGCCACCGACCTGAGTCAGCGTCCCACCGATCCCGACGGTACCGTGAATGGCGTCAATACCGCTGCGGTGGACGGTCTGGAACAGCGGCAGATTGATTTCAAGTACGAAATACACGCAATTCACAGCGCGGCGTTTCGCACCGGCGATTTCGTGATCTATCAGAATGGCGGCACGCCAAACAATTTCTCCACCGTGTTGTATCCGGGCATTCTCAATGATTGTTCGCAATGTCATACCGGAACCACATACGAGCCACCACTGGCGGCCACCGATCTGGGTACGACCACCAATACCAACGCGACCGTTGTGCCAAACGCCTGTCCCGCGTCGCCCGGGGCGACAAACTACGCGCCTTGCGCCGCGGTTGAAAACACGGTGCTTTACGGCCGGATATCGCCGACCGCCTCGGTTTGCTCGGCCTGTCACAGCGACCCGACGTCCATGGCTCACATGGGGCAGAACGGCGGTTCAGTAACTCCGTATCCAGGCGTTGCCGAGGCCACGATTGGTTCCAGCACGGTGACCACGGAAACCTGCGCGGTCTGCCACGGGGCGGGAGCGGTTGAGGATGTCGCCGTAGTCCATTCGGTGCAGTGAGCCCTCGCTATCCTGGACCGAAAGAACGATCTGATCATGCCGATACGCCTCCTGCTCACGGCTCTGCTGGTGCTCGGATCGCTCCCTATTTGCGCGTATGCGGATGACGCGGTGGCGGACGCACCGGCGCTTTCGAAAAAGGGCGCGGATACCTGTCTCACCTGCCACGGCGACCCCGCTGTTACGGTGATCTTCAGCACCAAGCATGCGGTCGCGGCGGATCCGCGGACGCCCTTCGCCCACTTGCAGTGCGAGTCCTGCCACGGGCCTGGCGGGGATCACACCAAGAGAATACATCCTGGCGACGTTCAGGCGCCGATGCCGTTTTTTGCTGCCGGTTCGAAGGCGACCGTGGCGGAGAAGAATGGTGTCTGCCTGAGCTGCCACCAGAGCGGCCATCGCGTCGGGTGGCAGGGCAGTGCGCACCAGCGCGAAGACGTTGCCTGTGTAAGCTGCCATCGCATACACGTCGAGCACGATCCGGTTACGGTCGTCGCCGAGCAGCCGGCTGTTTGCTATCAGTGCCACAAGCAGGTGCGCGCCGATTTCGAGAAGTTTTCAGCGCATCCCGTGCGCGACGGAAATATGGCATGCACCGCCTGCCACGCTCCGCACGATTCGCTGTTTCCTGCGCTGCTGACGCATCCGACTCTGAACCAGACCTGCTACAGCTGCCACGCGGAGAAGCGCGGCCCTTTCCTGTGGGAACACGCGCCAGTGGCGGAAGATTGCAGCAACTGTCATGTCCCGCACGGCTCGGTCAACCCTGTGCTGCTGGTGAGCCGGCCGCCATTGCTATGCCAGCAATGCCATGCGCCGGCTGACCACCCAAGCGTGGCTTTCACTGGTTCGGGATTGCCGAGCGGTCAGGCGTCGGGCTTTGTTGTCGGCGGCAGTTGTCTCAACTGCCATTCGCAGGTACACGGCTCGAATGCGCCTTCCGGCGCCGACCTGAACCGTTAGGAGTTCGTGCGATGCTCCGCGCCAGGACGAATCGGGAATATGCGATGAGTTCACGGCGTCAGGCGTTCGGGATCGCTGCGGTCAGCATTTTGCCGTTTTTCTCCGTATATGCCGCTGACGGCGCGGCGGCGCCGGATGTGTCCGGGTGGGCATGCGCCTCTTGTCCCTATAACTACGGTTGGAGTGGTACCGGCAGCCTTGGTTTTGAGGGCGTGACCAACGGCAACTACCGTTTTGGCGAATATTCCGGCTACGACCACAAGGGCCTGTACTTGGCGGCGGATGGCGACGCAGCCTTCAGAGACAAAAACGGGTACTTCTTCGATGTCGCCGGCGGCAATCTGGGGCTGGATTCGCGCTGGATCGACCTTTCGGGTGGCCGTCAGGGGCTGTTTGAATTACATGGGATGTTTCGCGAGATCCCTCAATTTCAGTTCGATGCCGGTCAAACACCCTATCTTGGTGCCGGAGGGAGCAACCAGACGCTGCCCGCCAACTGGGTTTACGGCGGCAGCACCGCGCAGATGACTTCTCTCCCGGCAGCGCTGCAGCCGGTGGGCATCGGCAACCGGCGTCGCACGGTCGATTTGGGGGCAGATTTCACGCCAAGTTCGTCGAATTGGGATCTCCTGTTCGATTTCCGTCACGATTTGCAGACGGGCACCAAAATCACCGGCGCCAATTTCCTGACGACCTCGACTCAGCTTGCAACTCCTCTGGACTATCGTACTGACCAGATCGATGCCTCAGCAGGCTACTCGCGGGATACATGGCAGGTGCGGGTGGGGTATTACGGCTCGTTTTTCAGCGATGGCAATGCCACCGTGGAGTGGACCAACCCGTTCATGCCGATAGTGCCGGGAACAAGCCAGGGACGGATGAGCCTGGCACCGAGCAATGCCTTCAATCAGCTTTCCCTGACCGGAGGATGGCAGATCCTGAGAAGCACCAGGATCATGGCAAGCCTCGCGTACGGACGGGAAATGCAGGACAGCGCCTTCATGCCGTCGACAATCAATCCGACCCTCACCACGCCGGCATTGCCGGCCGGCAGCCTGGACGGGATTGTGGATACGGGAAACTATGTGGTCCGCTTGACGTCCTCCCCCTGGCGGCATCTGTCTTTGACCGGGGAATACCTGATCGATCGCCGTGACAACAAGACGCCGCAAAACGTCTATCCTCAGGTCAATACCGATACGTTCGTGGCTGCCAGCCAGACCAATCTGCCGTACAGCTTCGATCGGGAGGATGCAAAGCTCAATGCAGCCTACCGGATCATGCCGCAGCTCAAACTCCAGGCTGGTGGAGAACAGGAACGCTTTGATCGCAGCTTCGAAGCGGCACTGCGGACCCGCACAAACTCGGTCTGGGGTGAAATAAATTCGTCGTTCACCTCCGGTGTTGACCTATCCCTCAAGTACTCGCATGCCCAAAGGCGCTTCGAGAATTACCAGCCCGTTACACAGGCCTCGTCGGTCGACAATCCTCTTCTCAGACAGTTCGATCTCGCCAATCGCGCCCGGGAACAATGGCTCGCCACCGCTGCATACGCCCTGAGCCCGAAATTCGGCATTGACGTGACGCTGCAGCAGGACGACGACAAATACAGCGACTCGCCGATCGGGCTGACCTCCGACAAGGACTACAGCGGGACCTTGGATGCCGACTGGAAGCCCACGGATAAAATCAGCTCGGACGCCTATATCACTCGCCAATATATAAAGTCCGAGCAAGCCAGCAGCCAAAGCTTCTCCGTCCCCGACTGGAGCGGCACCAACGACGTCGTGATCGATACGGTCGGGATCAGTGGCCAGTGGCTCAATGCACTCCCAGGCGTCGATCTGGGATCGAATTACAGCTTTTCCTACTCGAGGGAGTCGATCGCGGTTGCTACGGGCACCGCGGAGACCCCATTTCCGAACAATGCGGTCAATAACATGGCCGCGAAGCTTTGGTCGCGCTATCACGTCAATCCACGCTGCACTATTCGCTTCGAATATGCGTACGAGCGATTGGATACGAGCGATTGGGCCTTGGACGGAGTCGAGCCAAATACCGTGTCGAATGTACTGGCCCTGGGTGTGAACAGCCCCCGCTACAAGGTCAACGTACTGGGTATGAGATTTCAATATGGCTTTTGACCCAAAGACGGGGTCGAAGAATCGAATTGATCTGCCACCGGTCGCGCGCCATTCGATCCTCCGCGGACCGTTTAAGACGTTGATCAACATAGATTCCGCAACGGATCCGGTTTGAGTCGCGCACCGACAAATAATCAGGTGTCATCTGGTTTGGTCAACGTTAAGGAGCAGCGGTGAACATCGGCAAGCAATTCGCGACGATCATCGCCGCGACTACATTCGGCATGCCGAACCTTGCTTTGGCATCCACAACGGACCCCGGCAGGAATCCGGACACGACGGCAGCCGGCTCAACGATAACTGCCGCAGCACCGGAGACGGACTCGGAAAAGACTGACGCGACGACAACGTCGCCCAATGTACCTGCGCCGCAGGATACGGCAACAATCGGCGCAGTCATTGTCACCGCGCATAAACAGAAGCAAAACCTTCAAGAGACGCCCGCTGCGATTACAGCGATCAGCGGAGCTGCCCTGGAAGCGGAAGGCGTCGGCGATATCCGCGCGGTGGAGGAGTTCGTGCCTTCCGTGCGATTTCAGCAGGAAGGGGCGTCGACGGAAATTTACATTCGCGGCGTCGGCTCGACTCTCGATTTCCCACAAATCGACCCACCCACGTCGCTCAATTTCAACGGCATCTACATTCCGCGTGAAGGAACCAGCGTGGGCCTATATGACGTCGATCAGATCGAGGTGCTGCCAGGCCCCCAGGGAACACTCTACGGCCGTAGCACGCTCGGCGGCGCGGTCAACGTCAATTTCAGGCGCCCGACCCAGGAGCGCGAAACCAGCGCGCTGGTCGAGGCGGGCAACTATGACCTGCTTCATACCGACCTCGTCCAGAACGTCCCGGTGGGCAGGACACTCGCATTCCGAGGTGCTATCGACTACACCAGCCGTAATGGGTATATGACGTCCGGAGCCGATTCGGCCAAGGATTTCGGTGGCAGGTTGTCTCTGCTCTACACGCCAAGCAGTGCTCTCACCGCTTATCTATGGGGGGCGACGGCAAACCTGGGCGGTAGCCCGCCGAATCTGGTTCCAAAAGGAGTCAATCCAGCCAATGGCGCGCTCAGTCCCAACCAGTTCCTGAACAATAATCCATGGGATGACCAGTTTCCCGCCTCATATGCGTCAAAGCTGCCGATGGGTCAGCCGCAGGCCGAACACTGGGGCTACAACAACAAGATGGTCGGCGCGCAGGTCGATTACAAGTTTGGCGGTAATCTCACCCTGACCTATATACCGTCCTATCTGACGCTGCTGAGTTCTCCTGATTACTGGCTCGGGGCCTTTCCGGCGAACAAGACCGACCGATACGAACAGACGACTCACGAATTGCGCCTCGCCGGAGCGGGCAGCCGGCTCAACTGGCTCGCGGGTCTGTACGCCTATAGGCTCGTCAGCCATGGCACCTTCGTGTTCGACGGATTCAGTCTGGCGACCGGAGTTCCGGTCAACATCGTCGATCACAACCGTATCCAGGGTACTGCGGCCTTCGGGCAGGGCACCGCCAGCATCTCCGACCATTTCCGGGTTACGGCCGGCGGCCGTTTCAGCATTGACGATCGAGACGGGGCTGGCCGCTATGCCAATGGCGCGGAGCTGTCTCCCTATACCTATGGGCACAACTTCAATCACTTTGACTTCAAGCTCGGTGCGGATTACGACGTTGCGCCACACGTCATGCTGTATACCTCGGTGCAGACCGGCTACCAGCCGGGTACGTTCAACGCCTATGCCAGCACGCCGCAATCCAGTAACGCCGTGGATTCTTCGTCCATGACGGCGTACACCACAGGCGTCAAGAGCCGGCTCCTCGATGATCGCTTGCAGTTGAACGACGAGTTGTTCTATTACGACTACCGCGATCTATTTGCCTCCGCGTACGATACCGTCACCCAGCGTACGCAGACCTTCAACGCGCAGAAGGTGGAGATATACGGCAACCAGATTGATGTCGTCTACAAGCCGACTGCGGACGATCAGTTCAACATCTCAAATGGCTACCTGCACGCAAGGAACAAGGATTTTGAACTTCCGGATGGCACGGCGAACTATGACGGCTATCAGCTTCAGTACGCCCCCGACTGGACCATTAGCGCGGGCTACTTCCACGACTTCCAGTTGGGTCATGGCTACCTCAGGGCACAGGCCAGCACCCGGTATGAAAGCCCCTTCTACGCCGACTTCAATCACACGCCGGGCGGCCGCCAGAGACCATACACCAAGTCCGACGCGTCCTTGACCTACAACGTGGCAAGTGGCCGATGGAGCATCGGCGCCTGGGTCAAGAACATCGAGAACGTTGCTGTTATCGCGGCCACGGCGGGCGGCAGCAATCTGCCGTTCAATCCAGATGGGGCGACAGCTTTTCTTGAAGCCCCGCGGACGTTTGGATTGCGATTCACACTCTACGACTAGAGCCCCATATGCAGCTTCCAAGAAGAAAGCACGGAGTCGCTTGAAATATGACCTTGGTCCGGGAGTTGACAGTGAAAGCGGAATTACACGAAAAATCGATCATCGTGACCGGTGCTGGCGCCGGAATCGGCCGTGCCGCTGCAATCGCCTGTGCGGCTGCGGGCGCGCGCGTGGTGGTGGCGGATATCAACGAGTCCACTGGGCGAGACACGGAATCTGCAATCAGGGCGCAAGGTGGCAGCGCTACCTACGTGCACGTTGATGTTGCGGTCGAAGCACAGGTTGTATCCATGGTCGAAGCCGCGGTGGCGGTGTATGGTCGTCTGGACGGCGCCTTCAACAACGCTGGTCTATCGCAACATAACGTCCCGCTTCACGAGCTCGAAGCGGAACAATGGCATCGCTTGCAGAGTGTCAACTATGACGGCGTCTTCTTTTGCCTGAAGCACGAAATCCGCGCCATGTTAAGAACGGGTGGGGGTGCCATCGTCAATACATCGTCGGCCTTGGGTCGGGTCGGAATTCCAAATGCCGCGGAATACTGCGCGTCCAAGGGCGGCGTGCTGGGCTTGACGAAGGGCGCGGCGGTCGACTACGCGGGGAAGAACATCCGGGTCAACGCAATCCTGCCCGGCATGATCCGTACTCCCATGGTGGAAACCCTCATCACAGATCCGCGCTTTGCCGATCTGGTACCTGTGCTGTTGGCGCGTCATCCAATCGGTCGACTCGGCCTGCCGGCTGAGGTGGCCGATGCCGCCGTGTGGCTGCTTTCAGACAGATCCTCTTTCGTGACCGGAGCCGAGATGTCGGTGGATGGCGGGTACCTGGCGATATGACCGGCTACTATAAAGGACAAAGGGCGAAGGTTTTACTGCCAGTAGCCAGGCTGTTCATAGTGCTGATACAGGCTCAACTCATGTGCACGTGAGAATTCCAGGCTTGGATCGTATTCGGGAGCGTGCTGCACCGCATCCGGGGTAACGTCGACATTGACGAGTTTGTCGTCCCAGTCCAGCCCCTTGATCCACTGCGGCGGAATGACCACATGCTTGCCAGGCCACCAGTTGTGCGTATCGACGATTAGATATCGTATGGCCCAGCTTTCGTCTTCGACCAGAAAATCCTCCAGGTGGCCGACCGCATCGCCACTGGCCTGAAGATGGTATCCGGTCACTTCCCTGGCGCTTCGCAGATGCCGGTCCGCGGGAGCCTCGGTACCTCCGGGGGGCGCGTCATTGATGTGCGG
>Ga0302314_10000145_pt1 | contig 119282 bp, 95 predicted proteins | sample III_Palsa_N2_3_FD_200533 | JGI IMG/M metagenome (GOLD analysis project Ga0302314, IMG submission 200533) | Peat permafrost microbial communities from Stordalen Mire near Abisko, Sweden - III_Palsa_N2_3 | ecosystem: Environmental > Terrestrial > Soil > Palsa > Peat permafrost | place: Sweden... | reverse complement strand
GGAACGCTGGCACAAGCTCAAAGCCGCAGCCTGCGCAGCCATCGTCGCCAACGGCGGCACGATCAGCCATCAGCACGGCGTGGGCGCCGACCATGCGCCTTATCTCAAGGCCGAAAAAGGCGAAGCCGGCATCGCGGCAATGCGTGCGCTGTGCCGGCATTTCGACCCGCACGGCATGATGAACCCCGGCAAGCTGATAACCTGAGGCACGCATGTGGAAAAAAGAAGATCGTAACCAACTCCCTGGCCTTTTGGCCCAGGACTGGGACATCGTCGTCGTCGGCGGCGGCATCACGGGCGCCGGCATCCTGCTCGAAGCGGCGCGGCGCGGGCTGCACGCCCTGCTGGTCGAGCAGCGCGACTTCGCCTGGGGCACCTCGAGCCGCTCGTCCAAGCTGGTGCATGGCGGCCTGCGCTACATCAAGGAAGGCAAGCTCAGGCTGACGCGCGACTCCGTGCGCGAGCGCGAAAACCTGATGCGCGAGGCACCCGGCCTGGTCGATCCACAACCGTTCGCCTTCGCCAATTACCCGGGACGCAAGCCGGGCCGCCGCGCCTTCGCGCTGGGCCTGGCCATCTACGACCGCATGGCCAAGCGCCGCGAACGCCACTGGTATCCGCGCGAAGACTTCCTCATGCTTGCTCCGAACGTGGATCGTGATGGCTTGCAAGGCGGTCTGTGCTACACGGACGCCAAGACCGACGATGCGCGCCTGGTCTTGCGCGTGCTGCAGGAAGCGGTGGCGGCCGGCGGCCATGCGTGGAACTATCTCGCGGCGCGCGAGCTGGACCGGCACGACGGCAAGGTCGGCGGCCTGGTGCTGCACGACGCGGTGACGAACGCCGACTACCGCGTGCGCGCCAAGGTCGTCATCAATGCCACCGGCGCCTGGGCCGACCGCCTGCGCCAGGCCGGCAATGATGTACACAAACCCGGACACAAGCTGCGCCCCCTGCGCGGCAGCCACTTGATTCTGCCGGCCTGGAAACTGCCCCTGGCGCAGGCGATCAGCTTCATGCATCCGAAGGATGGCCGCCCGGTCTTCGCCTTCCCTTGGGAAGGCGCCACGCTGGTCGGCACCACCGACGTCGATCATCGTGAAGACTTGCAGCAGGAAGCGGCGATCACGCCTGACGAAGCGCGCTACCTGATGGAAGCGCTGGCTTACCAATTCCCGCAAATCAAGCTGCAGGCTTCCGACGTGATCGCCACGTACGCCGGCGTGCGCCCGGTGATCGACACCGGCAAGAGCGATCCCTCCAAGGAAGGCCGCGACCACGCGGTATGGATGGAAGACGGCTTGCTGACCGTGACCGGCGGCAAGCTCACCACCTTCCGCCTGATCGCGCTCGACGCCTTGCAGCACGCCAAGGCAAAACTGCCGCACTGGCATGACAAGCTCGACTTGCGCCCGGTGTTCCGCGAATTTTCCCTGCCGCGCCCGCAGCGCCTGTCAGCGATGCAGCACGCACGCCTTGCAGGCCGGCTCGGCGTCAATGCGCAAGCGATGATCGCTCAAGCCGACGCCAGAGAATTGCAAACTATCGACGGCACAGAAACGCTGTGGGCCGAATTGCGCTGGGCCGCACGCCACGAAGCCGTGTATCGCCTCGACGATCTGCTGTTGCGTAGAACGCGCCTGGGCTTACTGCTGGCGCAGGGCGGCGCGGCCATCCTGCCGCGCGTGCGCACGCTGTGCCAGGCGGAACTGGGCTGGGACGATGCGCGCTGGGAGCAGGAAGAAGCGGACTACCGCGCATTGTGGCTGGCGCACTACGCACCGCCCGGGGAGACGGCATGAGCACGAGTGAAAGCTATCTGCTGTCGATCGACAACGGCACGCAAAGCGTACGCGCGCTACTGTTCGACCTGCAGGGCAACCTGGTCGCCAAGTCGCAGGTGATGCTCGATGCGTATTTCTCCGCCGAGCCGGGCTGGGCCGAGCACGACGTCGAACAATACTGGCAAGCCCTGTGCCAGGCCTGCCGCGAATTGTGGCTGACGAGCGATATCCCCAGGAGCGCCATCAAGGGTGTGGCCGTCACCACGCAGCGCGCCACGGTGATCAATCTCGACCGCGACGGCAAGCCCTTGCGAGCCGCCATGCTCTGGCTCGACCAGCGCAGGACCGACCGGGTGCCGCCCATCGGCGCGCTATGGAAGACTGCCTTCAAACTCGCGCGTGTCGAGCACACGATCAATTTTTTTCGCGGCGAAGCCGAAGCCAACTGGATCAAGGCGCATCAGCCCGACGTATGGGCCGCCACCGACAAATATCTGCTGCTGTCCGGCTATCTCAACTACCGCTTGGGCGGACGCTACGTCGACTCTTCCGGCTCGCAGGTCGGCTACATCCCGTTCGATTACAAGCGCCTGGCATGGGCCGGCAAACGCGACTGGAAGTGGCAGGCACTGCCGGTCGAGCCGCACATGCTGCCCGAACTGGTGCCGCCGGCCACCGTGTTCGGCGCGATCACAGCAACTGCCGCCGCCGACACCGGCATCCCCGAAGGCACGCCGCTGGTGGCCGCCGCGGCCGACAAGGCCTGCGAAGTGATCGGCTCGGGCGCGCTGGCGCCGCACATCGGCAGCCTCTCCTACGGCACCACGGCCACGATCAACACCACGCGCGCGAAGTATCTCGAAGTCACGCCCTTCATCCCGCCCTACCCGGCGGCGGTGCCGGGGTACTACAGCACCGAAGTGCAGATTTTCCGCGGCTACTGGATGGTCAACTGGTTCAAGGAACAATTCGGCCATCTCGAAGAGACCGCCGCGAAGGAAAGCGGCGTCGCGCCCGAAGCCCTGTTCGACCAGCTCGTCAACAGCGTGCCGCCCGGTTCCATGGGCCTGATGCTGCAACCCTACTGGACCCCCGGCATCAAGATTCCCGGCCCCGAAGCCAAGGGCGCCGTAATCGGCTTCGGCGACGTGCATACGCGCGCGCACTTTTACCGCGCCATCCTCGAAGGGCTGGCCTACGCGCTACGCGAAGGAAAAGAACGGATCGAAAAAAAGAGCGGCACGCCGATCACGGTGTTGCGCATCTCGGGCGGCGGTTCGCAAAGCGACGCCGCGATGCAATTGACGGCCGACATCTTCGGCCTGCCGGCAGAGCGACCGCACGTCTACGAAACATCAGGCCTTGGCGCCGCCATCGATGCGGCAGTCGGTCTCGGTTATTACAAGGATTTTGACAGCGCGGTCGCTGCCATGACGCGCGTCGGCAAGGTCTTCCAGCCGATTGCCGAGAATCACCGGATCTACGACCAGCTTTATCGCCGTGTCTATCAGGAAATGTATCCGCGCTTGCAGCCGCTCTATCGGGATATCCAGAAAATCACGGGATACCCACGTCAAATCTGATAAATTTAGCAATAATTAGCAGATTTATCAGAGAAAACAAGAAATCCGTCACCTGTCTGTCACATTATATGGTGCAAGTGTAGATATTCAAAAACCATATATCTGATATGCGAAATCAAAATTGGCCTTACAGTGGCCTTATCCCTATACTCTCGCTTGTCTCCTCCATATCTCTCCTCCTTTGGTATGGATTCAAGCCCGCCTCAACCGGCGGGCTTTTTTTCGTCCAGACAGATTGCGCAAGTCAGCGGTAAGTCACCAACCCCGCGTCGCGCGACTTTTCCAGATGCGAGAAGTTGTTCAGGTAGCTCAGGCTGACCCGGCCGGGTTTGCCGTCCGTGCCGGATTGGAACATGAGCTTGGTGACGGCGCTGTTGACCAGCGACCAGTTCAACTGGAACACCTGCGGGTCGGTCATGCCGAGCACGTGCTGCGCCAGCGTGGCGATGGTGCCGCCCGAGGTGAACACCACGATGCGCTGCGAGCCGCCGTTGTCGACCAGCTTGGTCAGCGCCGCGATGCAACGCTGGCGGAACACCGGCCAGCTTTCGCCGTAGTCGCCATCGTGGCGTCCGCCCATCCAGCGCGCCATCGCATCTTCGAATATTTGCTGGAACGCCTTCTTGCCGTTTTCGTGCGAAGCGAGGAAATGCTTGATCTCTTGCGGATCGGCGAATTCGGGACGATGGCGCAGCAGCACTTCGTCGTGGTTGTATTCGTTGAAGCCGGGGTCGACCGTATGGTTCGGCTTGTTGGCCGGGGCGAATGCCTCGATGCAGGCTTGCGCGGTCTGGCGGTGGCGCTGCAGGGCGCCCGTCACAACGTGATCGAAGCGATGACCGCATTCGGCAAACCAGGCGCCGAGAATGCGGCTTTGCTCCACGCCCAAGGGCGAGAGCTGGTCGTAATTGGCGGTGCCGAACGAGGCTTGTCCGTGGCGGACGAGAAGGATTTGTCCCATTTGATTTATTGTCTTTATGCGAGTATCAGCCTCATTCTCGCACAAAGGTGTTATGACAAGCGGCTATGCCTGGGCAGCTTGGCCGCGAGGTAATCGTGCTGATCGGCCAGCACGTTGCGTCCGGAGAGGATGAAGTGCTCGTAGCGGCACGGCGCGTAAGGCGCATAGATCAGCGGGCGGAATTCGTGCACCAGCATCGAGCCCTTTTGCTGATTGCATTGCTTGCACGCCGTGACGCAATTCATCCAGGTATCGCGGCCGCCGCGCGTGCGCGGGAGGATGTGGTCGCGCGAGAGATGGCTGCGGTGGAATTGCTTGCCGCAATAGGCGCAGGTGTGGCGGTCGCGCTTGAACAGCAGATCGTTGTTGTCGCCCAGGGGCAGCACCGCGCGCAGCTTGCGCGCCATGATTTCGCTGCCGGCGATGGCGATGATGGGTTTGACGATGAGGCGCGACTGGAGGCCGGTCTTGCCGTAGCCGCCGCGAAAAACGAATTCCCTCTCCCCCAGCTCCCACGCCACCTTGCCGATGGCGTAGTAATGGATGGCTTCTTGCGGGGCAACCCAGTCGAAGGGATTGCCCGCGATGTCGAGGACCAGTATGTGTGCGCTCATTGCAACCCGTTCAATTATTGAACCAAAGCGTGGTGTTGCAGCAAATTCTTCGCCTAAAACTTTAACACTCTAATCAAGTTCTGTGTAGAAAAATTAAGCGAATGACAAGCGCGTTACAAGATACCGGCAATCCCTGCATAAACGCCGAAACCGGCAGTGACGGCGATGGTTAGAGCGACAACCACGGCATAGAAGCCTGAGAGACGATATGGTTCGGGCAAACGCCGCGCCAGCAGGTAGAGAAAACCGAGCACCACGGGCAGCAGCAGCGCATTCATCACCTGCACGCCCACCGACAAGCTGACCAGATTGACATCCAAGGCGACCACCAGGCCGGCAGCGATCAGCACCGCAGAAAAAATGCCGTAGAACCACGGCGCCTCGCGCGGGGCCAGGTCCAGCCTGTGCTGCACGCCGAGCACTTCACCGAGCGAGCGCGCCGCCGTCAAGGCCACCACGATGGTGGCAACCAGCGCCGCGCCGCTCATGCCCAGCGCAAACAGCAAGCGCCCCGTGCCCTGCCCCAGCACCGGCGTGATCGCGCCGGCGATCTGCTGCACGGTATCGAGCGCATGGCCGGCGCCATCGCCGGCAAGGGCCGCAGCCACTGCCACCAGCACGGCGGCCATGATGGCTTGCGTCAGCACCGCGCCGATCGCCGTATCCCAGCGCGCGGCGCGCAAGTCGTCCAGGCCGATTCCCTTTTCCACCACCGAAGACTGCTGGTAAAACACCATCCACGGCATGATGACGGCGCCGACGTTGGCCGCTGCCAGATACAGGTATTGCGTGTCATGCCAAGGGATGGAAAGCGAACCGGCCAGCATGGCGCCGGCTTGCGGGTGGGCGCGCCAGGCCACCACGAGAAACACCAGTTCGAACGCGCCGAAGGCCAGGGCGATGCGCTCGACCGAGAGATAAGAGCGCGTCACCACCATCGCGATCAAGCCGCCCACGACTACCGGCATGCTGACCCAGGACGGTATGCCGAACAGCATGCCCACCCCGGCCAGCCCGCTCAACTCCGAGAGCAAGGCGCCGGCGCAAGCCAAGGCCAGCGTGCCGACCGAGAGCCAGGCCCAGCCGCGCCCAAAGTGGCGCCGTATCAGTTCGCCATGCCCCATGCCCGAGACGACGCCCAGGCGCACCGTCAATTCCTGCACCACGAACAAGACCGGGATCAACACGAGTTGCAGCATCAGCAGGCGATAACCCCATTGCGCTCCGCTCTGCGCTGCCGTGATCACGCTGCCGGCGTCGGTATCGGCCAGCATCACGACCAGGCCGGGGCCGGCGACGGCGGCAAAGCGGCGCCAATGACGGCGCCACAGCGATGCCGGCAAAGCAGTCGCGGGAGCAAGAGTATGGGTATTCATCGTTATCATTAAATGAGAATGATTATCATTAAATGCATAATACGCCAAATAGCCGCTATGTGCCAATCACGCATTTTCTGAGCGGCAAATCGGCGAAAATACGGGTTTCCGCCTTTTTCCGCCGCCGCCATGAACATGCGCCCCTGGGTCAAGCAAGCTGTCCGCATCATCGAAGCCGATTACAACCGCTCCGCCGACACCCATCTGATCCCCCTGCAGTTGCCGGCCTTCCCCGGCATCGACTTTTATCTCAAGGACGAATCAAGCCATCCCACGGGCAGCCTGAAGCACCGGCTGGCGCGTTCGCTGTTTCTCTACGCGTTGTGCAACGGCTGGATACACGAAAGAAGCACGGTGATCGAGGCCTCGAGCGGCTCGACTGCGGTGTCGGAAGCGTATTTCGCGCGCCTGTTGAACCTGCCGTTCGTGAGCGTGATTCCGCGCTCGACTTCGCCCGAGAAGATCGCCCTGATCGAGTTCTACGGCGGACGCTGCCACCTGGTCGACCAGGCCAGCCAGGTCGGTGTCGAAGCGCAGCGGCTGGCGGTTGAGACCGGCGGCCATTTCATGGACCAGTTCACCTATGCCGAACGCGCGACCGACTGGCGCAGCAACAACAACATCGCCGAATCGCTGTTCTCGCAGATGAAGGAAGAGGCGCACCCCGTGCCGCGCTGGATCGTGTGCGGCGCCGGCACGGGGGGCACCTCGGCCACGCTGGGGCGCTACGTGCGCTACCAGCGTCACGACTCGCAAGTGTGCGTGGCCGATCCGGACCATTCGGTGTTCTTCGATTACTACCTCACAGGCGATGCCGGCCTGACCGCAGCAAAAGGTTCGCGTGTCGAGGGCATCGGGCGGCCGCGCGTCGAGCCGTCATTCGTGCGCCACGTGATCGATGCCATGGTCAAGGTGCCCGACACTTACACGCTGGCCGCGCTGCGCTATCTCGAAGGCAAGCTGGGACGCAAGTGCGGCGGCTCGACCGGCACGATTTTCTGCGCTGCGCTAAGCCTGGCCGGCGAGATGCGCGCCAAGGGCGAGCAAGGCTCGATCGTGGCGATCCTGTGCGACGGCGGCGAGCGCTATCTGCACAGCTACTACAACGATAACTGGTTGAAGGCGAATGGCTTCGACATTGCCGCGCCGGTTGCGGAAATCGCCCGCTTCAGCGACGACGCTTCGGCCGCTTCATGGCCGCTGCCGATCCATCGACTTTCCTGATTCGGCTGCACGAAGATCAAGCGCCGTGGCCGCGCCGCTTGCGATAGAGCGTATTGCGGCTGATCCCGAGGCGCCGTGCGGCATCGCTCATGTTGCCGCCCGCCGCGCGGATGGCGTGCTCGATGGCGGAGTCGGTCAACAGGCGCAGGTTGTCGGTTTGCGCCGGGGTGTGCGACAGGTGCGGCGCGTCGCCATATCGCCTCAATTCTTCGGCAAGGTCTTCGGACAAATCGCCAAACCCGATCGCATCGCGCTCGTCGGGCAGGAGCGCGCACGCGGTCTGGATCGCATTGGCAAGCTGGCGCAGATTGCCCGGCCAGTGATAGCCGCGGAAGGCTTGCATCAGCTCGGGTTGCAGAACCAGTTCCCGACCCGGTGCGGCCTGCTCCAGCAGTTGCGCAACCAGGGCCGTGAAATCTTCGCGCTCGTGCAATGACGGCAGATGCAGGGTCAGGCTGTTGATGCGGTAATACAGGTCCATGCGGAAACGGCCGGCCTCCACTTCGCTTTTCAGGTCGCGGTGGGTGGCGCACAGCAAGACGAAATCGACCTCGATCTGCCGGCCGCCGCCGAGCGGCGTGACCTTGCGTTCCTGCAGCACGCGCAACAGGCGCACCTGCAGGTTCTGCGGCATGTCGCCGATCTCGTCGAGGAACAAGGTGCCGCCGTGCGCTTCACGGATGCGCACGGTTGCGCCTGCAGCACACGCGACAAGGGCATGGCACCGAGATCGACCGGCGCCAATCCCGATAGCGCGAGGCCGGCCTGGTTGGCGCTACATCGCTTCAAGCAAGTCGGCCAAGGCCTTGGCTTCAAACACCGGCGCCGAGCACGCATTACCGGTGCAGACGAAGGCCGCTGCTTGCGGCAGATCGGGGAAGCTGATGTCCGAGCCGGGCAGCTTGCCTTCGCGCTTGTCGTACCACTCGGTTTCTTTGTAAGTCGGCGCGGTGGCGATGGCCGTGGCGAACAGGGCTTGCGCGCGCGGATCGTTCTTCGCGCCGACAATGGTCAGGTGCAGCGGCGGCGCCTTGATTTCGTCGTCGGTGAGGAGCAGGCCGGGTGCGAAGCTGTTGCGCTTGACCTGTTCGGGCGAACTGACGCTCATGAATGCCGCAGTTGCGGTTTCGGCCAGCTTCGGGTCGTGCGCGTACGAGGACAGGAGATTGAAAAAACGCGCCGCGGCGAGGTTGTCGTCGATCTCCTTGTAGGGCTTGAGCACGCTGGCGCGGCCGGGTTCGGTGGTGGTGAAGCCGCCATCGGTGCGGTCGCTGAAATGCGATTCGATGAAGTGCGCGCCGTCTTCGGCACGAGCGAGCCATTCGCGCCGCCCCGTGACGGCATACATGTCGAGCATGGCGCGGCTCATGGCCAGCGCGTCGGACAGGAACGGACCGCCCTGGTCGTGTTCGCCGTGCCTATAGCCGCCTGGTTCGGGCAAGGCGCGGTTGGCGCGAATCCATGCCATGGCGCGTTCGGCGCGCTGCAGCGACGTTGCGTCGCCGGTCATGCCGTACACCGTCAGGAGCGCTGAAATGAGCGTGCCGTTTTCGTTGGCATAGATGTTGCGGTCGATGCGCGGCTGCGGCTGCCTACGCCGCGCGGCATCATCCAGGGCATAGAACAGGTGGCCTGTGAGCTGCGGCGATACGTCGGCATCCTGGCTGGTGTAAAACGCGCCGCCGGCATCGGTCATGAAGGCATCGAGGTAGCGCAGCACCTGGTTTGCGGCGTTGCGATATTTGTCGTCCTTGAATACCTGGTAGCCGTAGGCATAGCTGAACAGGTAGGCCGATTGCAGCGAGGCGATTTTCTCGAAGTGCGGCGATTTCCAGTCCGGTTGATCGGAGTATTGGTAGACGCCGCCCCATACCGGATCGATCAGGTTGATCGAGGCTTGCAGCGTCTCCTTGGAGGCGAGCGAAAACACCCAGTTCTCTTCGTTGGCGCGCGTCAGGGCAAATTCCATCATCCAGGGGTCGAGGTATTTCTGGCCGTCGCCCCAGCCGGCGCGCTGCTGGTCGTAGCCGTAGACCAGCGTGGCGAGGATGCGGTCGCGCTGGGGACCGCTCAAGCCGCGTTCGGTGGCTGCGGCATAATTCGCGGTCTGATGCGGATTGGGTACGGGGTCGTCGTAGGATTCCTGCAGCACCTTTTTCATCGTGTCGGGTTCGACGTAGCCGCGCCGCTTCACGATTTCGGTGCCGTCGGCGGCGAAGATGATGGTGGCGGGCCAGCCGTATTGCTGGTAGCGCTTGGTCAGGTCCGGGCGGGCATCCTGGTCCACGCGCACGGCCACGTAATCCTTGCCCAGCAGGGCTTGAATGTCCTTGTTGCTGTAGGTGGTGTCGTCCATGACGTGGCACCAGTGGCACCACATTGCGCCCAGATCGAGCAGCACTAGCTTGTGTTCGCGTTGCGCCTGCTGGAATACCTCGTCGGACCAGTCGTGCCAGGCAATGCCGGTTTCCTGCGCACCGGCGGCGCAGCAAAGCGCGGCGGCGGCAATCCCTATCCAGTGTTTCATGACGAACCCTTCGCGCTAAGCTGTTGCGTTTTATACGCGTGCCTGAGGTTGATCGGATTCAACCGGATCGCTCTATTGACTGAATGGCAGCACAAATGTTGCGAACCGTGTCGCCAATTGTCAACAATGGTGGCATCTGCCGACTTGGCATTGGCAGTCCCCGATATTTCATGCTGTAATTCAATACACATGTGGGGTCAGCATGCCCTTCGCGCACGGGGTTGAAAGCCTTGGCACGACGGAATAAAGGTGCAACATGCCAATCAGATATTTCTCCACTCTCGCGGCGGCTGCGGCTGTCGCAGTTTCATTCGCGATGCCGGCCCAGGCCGAAGATCTCGATCAGCAGATGTTTTCGTTTGCCGGTTACGGCACGCTCGGCCTCGTCCATTCGAGCGAAGATCAGGCCGACTTCGTCGATAATTATCTCCAGCCCAAGGGCGCAGGCTATTCCCAGAACTGGAGCGCCGGTGTGGATAGCCGGCTCGGCCTGCAGGTGACGGCGAACCTCAATTCGCAGTGGTCGGCCGTGCTGCAGGTGATTTCGCAGGAAAATTACGAGAACAGCTACCGCCCCAGCGTGGAGTGGGCCAATATCAAGTATCAGGCCACGCCGGACTTCAGCGTACGCGTCGGCCGCATCGCCTTGCCGACCTTCCTGACGGCCGACTATCGCAACGTCGGTTACGCCATTCCCTGGGTTCGCACGCCGGGCGAGTTGTACAACCTGATTCCCATCACGAACAGCGACGGACTCGACCTGCGCTACCGCATGCATTTCGGCGAGGTGACCGATACCGTGCAGGGCGAAATCGGCACCGGCCATATTCGCGCGCCCGATGGCGGCAGCGTCGATTTCTCTGCGATGCATGCGCTGACCAATACGCTGGAGGTTGGGGCCACGACTGTGCGCATGACCTATCTGCGCGCCAATCTCGACCTCGACATCGCCGACTCGCTGTTTTCCGCATTCTCGCAATTCGGCCCGCAAGGGATGGCGATCGCCAATGAGTACTCGGGCGAAAACGCGCTGATCACCTACGCCGGCATCGGTGCCAGCTATGATCCGGGCGACTGGTTCATCATGGGCGAGCTGGGCAATACCAACACCCATTCCTTCCTCGGCGAAAAGACCGCCGGTTATGTGACGGCCGGCTGGCGTAGCGGCAAATGGACCCCGTACGCCACCTACGCCCAGGTCGATGCCAACAGCAGCCGCTCCTCGCCCGGCCTGCCGACGGCCGGCTTGCCGCCGCAATACGCCTACGAGGCCATGGCGCTCAATGCCGGCCTGAACCAGTTGCTGGGAGAGATCGCGGTGCAGAAGAGCGTGTCGCTCGGCCTGCGCTGGGATTTCATGAAGAATGCCGATCTGAAGACGCAGCTCGACTTCATCCGCCTGGGCCAGGGCTCGCCCGGCGACTTCCAGAACACCCAGCCCGGCTTCACCGGCGGCGGCCACGCCACGGTGGGCAGCATTGCGCTCGACTTCGTATTCTGAGGAGACGGCGATGCAACTCTCCAAAATTGCGCAACTCTGCATGGCCGGCTTCGCTCTGCTGTGGACGGCGCAAAGCCAGGCCGAAATCGTCGTCATCGTCTCGGCCAATTCGCCGGTCGCCACGCTGTCGGAGGCGCAGGTATCGGACATTTTCCTGTGCCGCAACGCAACCTTCCCCGGCGGCAGCCAGGCCGTGCCGATCGATCAGGCCGAAGGTTCGCCGATCCGGCTCGAGTTCTACAGCAAGACCACGGGCAAGACGCCCGAATTGCTCAAGGCTTACTGGTCCAAGATGATTTTCACCGGTCAGGGCGAACCGCCGCGCGAACTATCGGACTCGGAAAAGATCAAGAAAATGGTGGCCAACAATCCGCACTACATCGGCTACATTGATAAAAGTGCGGTCGATTCCAGCGTGAAGATGGTGTTGTCGATACGATAGCCGATGAGAGCCGAACGGATTTCCCAACTGGCGACAAAGGAAAGCGGCAAGCCGATGCGGCGCGCCGACCGCAGGGAAAGCTTCTTCGTTTTCGGCCTGCTGGCGCTGCTCCTGCTTGGCGTGATCTGGGGCGCAGCCGGAAGCGTGGTCGCGCTTGAGCGCAGCGCCACGGAAGACAATGCGGCGCACGCCAGCAGCCAGTTGCTCGAAGCTTACAAGGCGCAGATGGTGCGCAATCTTGCCGCCATCGACCAGACCCTCAAAGTCGTCAAGTTCGATTTTGAATTCCAGGAAAAACACCTCACGCTGCCGGAGCTGAGCGAAAAAGGCTTGCTGCCGTCGTCGGTGGTGTTCGACGTGCGCGTGGCCGATGCCGAAGGCGATCTGATCGACAGTTCGTCCACGCGCAACGCCGGTGCGCCCAGGGACGCCAACATCGCCGGGCGCGATTATTTCCAGGCGCACCGCCAGTTCGATACCGGCCGCCCCTACGTCGGCGACTCGGTCTATAACGAAACAAACGGCCAGTGGGAATTGCATTTCAGCCGGCGCCTCAATTTGTCCGACGGATCGTTCGGCGGGGTGGTCGTGATCACGGTCGATCCGGCATATTTCGCCAGCGGCTACGAACGCGCCAGCCTGGGTGAACATGGCGCCATCGGTCTCCTGGGCGCCCAGGGCCAGGTCCTGGTGCTGCGCAGCGGCGATGCGATACGCTCGGGCGGCCGGCCGATCAACGTCGGTGCGCTGGGCGATGCTGCGGCGATCGCCGAGGGCAAGCTTGAATACGACGTCTGGGACGGTGTCGACCGCTACACCGCCATGAGCCGCATTCCGGGCAGCCAACTGGTCGCCGTGGTCGGCCTGGCGCAGGATGAACAGTTCGCCGAATATCGCAAGCACAGGCGCAACACTCTGCTCGAAGCGGCCGCAGCCAGCCTGCTCCTGATCGCGGTGGCGGCGCTGCTGTCGCGGCTGATGATCCAGTTGAACGCCAGCCGGCGCCACATGCGCAAGATCCAGCAAACCTATCACGCCGCATCCGAAGGCAGTGTCGATGCGTTCTACGTGCTGCACAACGTCCTCGACGAGCGCGGCGCCATCGTCGACTTCCGCGTCGGCGACGTCAATTTACAGGGCGAGAAACTGGTCGGCATGAAGAAGAGCCACATGATGGGCCGCACGCTGACCGAGCTGTTTCCCGACGTGCGCGCGAACAATTTCCTGGCCGACCTGATCGCGGTGGCGCAAAGCGGCAATAGCCACGAAAAGGAATGGCACGACACCGGCGCCGGCCTGCGCGCCGAATGGCTGTACCGCCAGGTGGTGCAGGTGGAAGACGGCGTGGTGGCCATCCTGCGCGACATCAGCGAGCGCAAGCGCCTGGAGACCAAGGTGCAATACCAGGCCACGCACGACGCGCTGACGGGCCTGGCCAACCGCACGCTGCTGCACGACCGCCTCAACCACGCGATCGCCCAGGCGACGCGCGCCGACCGCGAAATCTGGGTCATCTTCGTCGACCTGGACCGCTTCAAGATGGTCAACGACAGCCTGGGCCACAAGGCGGGCGACGCCTTCCTGCTGGCGGTGTCGGAGCGGCTGCAGGCGATCGTGCGCGAAGCCGATACGGTGGCGCGCCTGGGCGGCGACGAATTCGTGCTGATCCTGCCCGAGGTGGGCGACCACAAGATGTCGGCCGGAACATTGCAGCGTGTCATGCAAACCATCTCGCGCCCGATTCCGGTCGAGGAGAAGGAGTTTTCGCTTAGCTGCAGCATCGGCGTGGCGGTATTCCCGAACGACGGCGAAACGGCGGAGCTGTTGATCGAACGGGCCGACATGGCGATGTACCGCGCCAAGGAGACCGGGCGCGACAATTTCCAGTTCTTCACCGCCGAGTTGAACGAACGGCTGATCGAGCGCATGCGCATCGAGGAAGCGCTGCGCGATGCGGTTGAGCGGCAGGAATTCGAGCTGTATTACCAGCCGCAGGTCGACCTCGCCAGCGGTCGGGTGATCGGCGCCGAAGCATTGATCCGCTGGCGCCACCCGGAAATGGGCCTGATCCAGCCGGCGCGCTTCATCCCGCTGGCTGAAGAGACCGGGTTGATCGTGCCGATCGGCTTATGGGTCATGCGCACTGCCTGCGAACAGATCATGACGTGGGAACGCGCCGGGTTGCGCGGCTTGCGCATCTCGGTCAATCTCTCGGCGCGCCAATTCGCCCAACCGGACCTGGTGCAATCGATTGCCGACGCCCTGCATAACAGCGGCCTGGCGCCGGGCCGGCTCGAAATCGAGCTGACCGAAGGGCTGGTGATGACCGACGTGGAAAACGCCATCGACACGCTGCACGAACTCAAGAACCTCGGCGTGCAGCTCTCGATCGACGACTTCGGCACCGGCTATTCGAGCCTGTCCTACCTGAAGCGCTTCCCGATCGACGTGCTCAAGATCGACCAATCCTTCGTGCGCGACATCACCGGCTCTTCCGACGAAGCCACCATCGTCCACACCATCATCTCGATGGCGCACAACCTGCATCTGCGCGTGATCGCCGAAGGCGTCGAAACCGAAGCGCAACTGGCCTACCTGCGCAAGCACGAATGCGACGAAATGCAGGGATTTCACTTCAGCCGTCCGCTGCCCGTCACGGATATGGAACAATTGCTGCGTTGCGGAAAAAGCCTTGCCGTGGCAACACTCCCTCAATAAGCGGCACAAAAGTCCTGCGCCATGCCCAAACGGCGCGCTACACTGTCACTGCCAGGCAAAAAACCATGCTCCTGGGAGGGCAATCATGGCGACCACCGCAGCGATACTGTATTGGATCATCGTAACAATCTGGGTCCTGGTATTGGGCTGCACCCTGCGTTACGGCACCACAAAAAGCGTGGTGATCGGTTCGGCCCGCGTGCTGCTCCTGGTGGTGGCGCTCGACACCGTGCGCGACATCATCGAGAACGTCTATTTCGGCATGTATTTCGGCAGCCAGTACGGCCTGTTCGACAAGGGCATCGGCAGCGTGCTGGGCCAGCCGCTGTTGCTGATGCTGCCCAAGTTCCTCAACATCGCCGCCGGCTTGGCGGTGCTGTTCATCCTTCTGCTTAGCTGGTTCCCGAAAGCCTTGCAGGAGCGTAGCAAGCTCAACGTCCTGGCCTCGACCGACGGCATGACGCAGCTCAACAACCGGCGCCAGTTCGACCTGCTCGCGCTCGCCGAATTCGAACGCGCCGTACGCTATGCGCGCCCATTGTCGCTCTTGATCATCGACATCGATCACTTCAAAGCGGTCAACGACCGCTTCGGGCACGGCGTCGGCGACAGGGTCATCATCGACGTGGCCATGCTATGCCGGCGCAGCATGCGCGGCAACGACATCGCGGGCCGCCTGGGCGGTGAAGAATTCGGCATCCTGCTGCCCGAGACGCATGCCGACGAAGCGCTGGTGTTTGCCGAACGATTGCGCGCAGAGGTCGCGGCGCTGGAGACCGATGCGGGTGGTGAACGCCTTACCGTCACCATCAGCATGGGACTGGCCTCGCGCGAGGACGCCAGCACGCTGGAGCAGTTGTACAAACACGCCGACGTGGCCTTGTACGAAGCTAAACACGCGGGGCGCAACCGCGTCTGCATGCATCAAGTGGCGCTGGCGGCAGATGGGCTGGCGGATAAATTGGTCGTCGCGGGCGGCTGAAGGCAAATTTGCCGCGCGGCTGGCCGGCGACGCCGGCTGACGCTTAGGTGCGCGCCAACGCCATCAATTGCGCCGCCACCGCCTCGAAAGGCTCCAGGCTCTGCTCGGCGCGCGCCAGCACCACGGCCCCTTCCGCCGAAGCGATCAGCATCGTGGCAAACGCATTTGCCTGGGCCGGCGCCATGCCGCCCTGTTGCAGCAGATCGGCCAATCGGGCCTGCCAGGCGCGCAGCACGGTACGCGCGCTGATGATCAGCTCTTCGGAATCGGCTGCCACCGTCACTGCCAGCACCGCGCAGCCGGCTGAACATTGCGAGCGGGTCAGCACGGCGCGCCAGATTGCCAGGAAACGCTCGGCCACTGCCGCGGCCGGCTGGCCTGCAACGGCCTCGAGCGCGTTGCACAATACCGCGCCGGCCTGTTCCACTGCCGCCGCCACCAATTGATCCTTGCCATCGGGGAAATGGTGATACAGCGAGCCGCGCGGCGCACCGGTTGCCGCCAGCACCTCGGAAAACGAGGTCGCCTGCAAGCCGCGCCGCGCCAGCAGCGCCATCGCGCCCTCCACCATCTTGTCCCTTACCTTGCCTGCCATGCCGCCCTTTCCGTGCTTTTGCAAAAAACTATGACAATCATCATAATTCCTGCTAACCTATGACAACTATCATAGTAACCCCGAAAAGCAGGTGCGTCCGAAATTCGCCACAATCGAACGTTGCCGTTTGCGTTGCCGCCTTGCCCGACCAACCCTGAAAGGAAGCCCAGCCATGAGCATCGACCAACTCAAGCAAGACCTGACCGGCGAATGGACCAGCCTCGCCCCCGAAGTCCGCCCCAGCGCCGCCAAGAATCCCGATGGCACGCTCAAGCCCTTCTACCTCAAGCGCGAATTCCGCTATCTGCCGGACGACGCCTTCACGCTCGACGTCACGAATTTCGTCGACCCCAACGCCAAGGTGCCGCTGGCGCGCATCCATATCGGCGGCCACATGCTTTGGCAAGGCGAACACCCGATTGCCGCCGGCGCGCAAAAGGTCGATTTCGTCGCCGACACGGCGTATGAGGTCACGCCGCTATTGCAAGGCTTCGCCGACGTGCTCAACCAGGTGGCGGCGCAAGGCTATGCCAAGTGGGAAGTCGGACAAACGCAAAGCGTATTCGGCAAATCGTTCGCGCCGTTTGGCCTGGCCGAGGGCAGGAACTTCATGGAATACGACCTGGTGTATCTCGCGCACGGCCTGCTGTTCTGGGGTGCGCGCAACGTCGATGGACGCGGGTTCGATACGGAACAGAACCGGCCGACGAATTTGCAGATTCCGCTGGCGCGCAAAGCGTGAACCGGCCGATCGAACGGGGTGAAGAATTCCCGCCGCCGGTCTCATCTTGAAACCGGCGGCAGGCTTTTCACTCTGGCTTGATCAATACAGCGGCGTGCCTGCCGCGTAAGCGGTCTTGAACGACTGCCAGTCCAGGTTCACTTGCTGGGCATAGCTGAAGGCAAACGTCGATATCTCGGACTGCAATCCGCTCACGCTGGTGATGGCCTGGGTGATCTGGGTTTCCTCGCTGTAGGGCACCACGGTGCTGTCGTAGTCGTTGTCCGACAGCGCATGGGCGGCGGCCAGGGCTTGGCCGAAGTAGGTCATTGCGGTGTTGAACTTGCCGCTGCTGGTCAGTTGCGTGTAGTCGAAGCCTTCCGCAAAGGGCGATTTTTCCGAGACGTAGTAAGGCACGCCGTTGATGGTGGTGTAGCCGATCAAGACCGCAGCGTTGGGCAATTGCGCCTTGTTGGTGCGCGCGGCGCGGTCGCCTTCGTTGTTGGCGTAGTCGGTCGCCGGCAATTGGCCCGGATCGGCGATGGCGACGTTGCTGGCGGCTTCCTGCTTCAAGTCCAGGATCACGTCATCCGAATCGGACGTCGACGGCCCTTCGATCAATACGTAATAACGCAGCTTGCCCAGGCTGCCGGTGCCTTCGCCGAAACGCTGGCGCACGTCCTTCACGGTGTAATAGCCGGCGGCATACTGCTTGGACGAGGAGATCGACTGCACGTAGGCGGCAACGGCCGAGACGATCTGGCTGTAGGCGGTCTGGCTGACGGTGGCCAGTTCCGAATTGGTCAGGAAGGTGCGCACGCCGTTGCTGGTGGTAGTGTAGTTAGACAGGAGCGACTTGCGCGTGTCGTTCGACGACGTGCCGATCAGCGACTGCACCACGCCGCTGGTGTTGCTGTTGGTGAGTTCGAAGTTCTTCTCGGTCTTGCTGCTCTTGACGAAGGCTTGCAGCTCGCTCACGTAGGCGGAAACGAAGGTGTTGATCGCGGTGGTGATGTTGGACGTCGAGAGGCCCTCTTCCTGGCCCGCCAGCACGATGCTGACGGCGGCGCGGCGCAGGTCCCAGACGTATTGGCCGAGGTAGCCTTCGTCGAAATCGTTGACGCCGAAGACGAAGTTGCCGCTGCTGTCCTGGTAGGCGCCGAAGTTGCAGATGTGGGCGTCGCCGCCGATCCAGGTGTCTTCGGTGGTGGCGTCGACGTAGGCCGACGCGGGCAGCGTGGTCATGTCGTGATAGAAGATGTCGGCCGTGCCGCGGTAGAAGTAGAACGCGCTGCCGTTCATGGTCTGCATCTTGGTGGCGAGGTCGGCGCTGTCGGCCGCGGCGTAGGGATGATTGTAGTTGTAGATGTCGTTGACCACCCAGGTCGGGCGCGAGGTTTGCGCATCGGCGGCGTGCGATGCGAAACCGAGGATCAAGGCGAGGCTGATGAGGCTCTTCTTCATGGAATGTCTCCGTGGTTGCTCAGTGGTGGCTCAGTGGCATATCGGTCGCGATTTTGCACGGCGAATATGACGACTTAAAGACATGACCCCATCGATCATTTTTTCTCATTTTTGAGAATTTGCCGCGAGATGTTTTTCCAATGTTGAGAAAGCGCATTTGCCGTGCGATTTTCTTTGATTGCGCGCAATAAAAATGTGATGAATCAACAACAAGTTACACATTTGTTAATCGTGTGTATATGACATCTGCTACGCTCCTCCGACTGTCAAAACGCCACAAGCGCAATGACAGCAAAACCACAATCGATCCACGGAGAGAAATAGGAGAATCAAGATGTCGCAGATGCACCGCAGGTCCTTCCTTCGTGCCGCGCTGGCCGGCACCGCAGCAGCAGCACTTCCCACAATCCCGCAGTTCGCGCTCGCCGATACGCCCATCAGGCGCATGAAGAGCAGCGACGATTTCTACCCGAGCATTTCCGGGCTGCCCTCGATCCCCGCCGTCAACTGGTCGGCCATCGGCGCCTCCGCACCGACGGTCATCAGCGCTTCGGGCAACAGCCTGCCGGCCGCCGACGTGGTCGTGATCTGCTGGGCTGAAGCCGAATGGGCCGCCATCGAGCACGTGTTCGTGTCGAGCAGTTCATCGATGTCGTATTCGTCGTCCTCGTCCTCGACCTGGTCCGACTGGGTGAAGTACACCAAGGACATGCCCTCGATCGCGAGCTCGGAGGACTGGACCTATTGGGGCTACTATCGCCTGGTGTCGATCAACGGCACGCGCGTGCTGCTGTTCAAGTCCAACACCCACCTCGACTGGCCCGGCCAGTCCTACCTGTCGACGCTGATCCAGCAGTTCATCACCTATAGCAAGCCCTCGCTGATCATCTCGACCGGCACCGCCGGCGGCAGCCGCCTGACCGACCACATCGGCGCGATCAACGTGACCAATGCCGCGACGATGTACAGCTCGAGCGAGCCGTCGTCGAGCTGGCCGACCTACACCAGCACGTTCCAGCCGTCCTGGAACGTGGTGCAGAAGTCGGGCTTCTCGTCGCTGCTCTACGCCATCCCCGCCACCAGCAGCAACCTCTCCACGCTGGCCAAGCAGTTCAACAGTTACTACGACACCAGCTACGCGATCGGCACCCTGAACGCCGACAGCCTGTGCACGCCGACCACGCTGCCTGCCTTGAACAACCTGACGCCCAACGGCACGCCGCTGTTGACCGCCTCGACCTTCGTCACGGCCAACACCTCGGGCGACTACGCCAACTATTCGGTCGTCGAAATGGACGACGCCGTCATCGCCCAGGTGTGCCAGCAGAACAAGGTGTCGTTCTGCTCGGTGCGCAACGTCTCGGACCCGGCGCAGAACGCGTCACTGCCCTCTTCGGTGCAGGGCAACTGGGGTAGCGCGGTGTACGACGTGTTCGGCTTCTACACCAGCTATAACGGCGCGGTGGTGGCGTGGGCGATCATCGAAGGGATGGCTGCCTGATCAAACGCCGGGCGCGTGAAGGCCCGGCATTGGATTCTTTGTCACGAAGCTGCGGGCGGGCCGGGTGCCCGCCCGCAGCTTGCCCCTTCCGAGGCCAAGCGTTCATGGTAGCGCTCGCCCAAGCCTGCCTCACGTCTATCGAATCGCGCCAACGGCGCAGCAGACGGTGAATGATTTCCGGCGCTTGCCGGTTCTTGCAGAGACGCCGTCTTCGGCGGCCAATTGCAGCCTATGGGTTGCGAACGCTCCACAGCGCGTGTCCGCATTCTCCATACTTCTCCTCATGATTGCCCTGCGGGAACGTCTCAGAACTATACGAAATACTTCTTGCAAATGAGACTAGTTCTCATTAAGATTTGCATTGCAATTAACCAACCTACATTTCCCATCCAGCTTTTTCTGAACGCCTGCCTCCCCCCATAATGATCACAACAACTCAATCCCCTTCGCGCGGAGGCCTTCGCCCTGACCGCTCCGGAGCACGCGCGCGCGGCGCGTTCCGCCTGAGCGCGCCGGCTGCCTCGCTATGCCTAACGGGCTTCCTTGCCGCGCCGGCCGTGGCTGCACCGCCGCCGATTTCGATCCCGGCGGCAAGCGACGAAAACCAGATCGCCAACTCGGGCGGGTTGTTCGGTTTCGTCGACGGCATCAACCGCAGCAGCACCTTGCTGGGCGATATGTGGGGTTTGCGCACGGACTTGGCCAAGTACGGCATCACGCTGGCGCTGCAGGAGACCAGCGAATCGCTGGGCAATGTGACTGGCGGCACGAAAAAGGGATTCGTCTATGACGGCTTGACGCAGATGGTGCTGCAGGTCGACACCAACCGCGCCTTCGGCCATTACGGCGGCACGTTCAACATGAGCGTGCTGAACATCCACGGCAATAGCGTGTCGGCCGAGAATCTCGATACCTTGCAGACGGCGTCAGGCATCGAGGCCGACCGCTCCACGCGGTTGTGGGAGCTGTGGTACGACCAGAAATTTACCGACGAAGACCGGATGGATGTGAAGATCGGTCAGCAGAGCATCGACCAGGAATTCATGGTGTCCTCCAATGCACTCTTGTTCGTCAACACGATGTTCGGCTGGCCGATGCTGCCTTCGGCCGACATGCCCGGCGGCGGCCCGGCTTATCCGCTGTCGGCGCTCGGCGTGCGTCTGGCGGCACGGCCGGTCAACGGCACGCAGATTCTGGCGGGAATTTATAACGGCAGCCCGGTGCGGCACGACAACGGCAGCGATCCGCAATTGCAGGATTATCACGGCACGAGTTTTCCGCTGGGCGAGGGTTATCTGGCGATCACGGAAGCGCAATTCTCGTTCCCGGCTTTAGGCAGCATGGTCGAACCCGGCGCGGCACCGCCCCTGGGTGGGACTTATCGCATCGGCGCGTGGTACAACAGCGAGAATTTCGCCGACCAGCGCCTTGATATCAATGGCGTGTCGCTGGCCAATCCGGCCAGCAACGGCTTGCCGCAGCAGCACAAGGGCGATTTCTCGGTGTATGCTGTCGCCGACCAAATGATTTGGATGGATGGTACCGACCCGAACCGCACGATCAGCCTGTTTGCCCGTGCGATGGGCACACCGCAGCATGACCGTAACCTGATCGATTTCTCGTTGAATGCCGGGATGGTGTTCAAGAGCCCGTTCCGCTACCGCACCGACGACAGCTTCGGCCTGGGCATGGGCTATGCCCACGTGAGCAATCAGACGGCAGCGCTGGAGGTAGACAACATCGCTTACGGCAACAATCCGCCGGGGCCGATCCAGAGCGGCGAGACCTTCATCGAGGCGACGTACCAGTACCAGTTCAAGCCCTGGATGCAATTGCAGCCGGACTTGCAGTACGTGTTCCGCCCGGGGGCCGGGGTGGCCGATCCGAATCAGCCGGCGCAGCGCATCAATAACGAGCTGGTGCTGGGCTTGCGCGCCAACATCACTTTCTAACCTGTCCGAATCCACATGGCATTTATCATGACTTCCACTTCCCTCCGCGCAGCAACCAACGATGGGCTTGCGCGCGGACGTCCACTGCTGATCAAGCTCGCCGCTGTCGCCGCGCTTGCCACCCTTGCAGCCGGTTTCTGCGCCCCGGCGCAAGCCGAGCAGCGCGGCATGCTCGAAACCATCCACAAGCATCAATTCCTGAGTTCCACCGTGCCCGAGAATGGCGACGTCAATCCCTACGCCGTAGTGGTGGCGCCGGCGTCGGTCGGTGCGATCGAGAAGGACGACGTGCTGATCGATAACTTCAACAACATCTCCAACCTGCAGGGCACCGGCACCACCATCGTGCGCTATCGCCCGGGCACCAAGGAAACCAAGCTGTTTGCGCAGGTTTCGGCCAAGCTCAAGGATTGCCCCGGCGGCGTGGGCCTGACCACAGCGATGACGATGTTGAAGAGCGGCTGGATCATCGTCGGCAGCGCGCCTTCCACCGACGGCACCACCGCCACCAAGGGCGACGGCTGCCTGCTGGTGTTCGATGCCAACGGCAAGCATGTGGCGACCTGGGCCGGCCCGACCATCAATTCGCCCTGGGGCGATATGGCGACGGTCGACAAGGGCGACCACGCGACGCTGTTCATCAGCATGGCCGGCTTCGGCTTGAAGGGGCCGGACGTAGTCGATCCGCAGACCAAGTATCCGGAAATCATCCATCAAGCCACCGTGCTGCGGCTGGAGATTTCGATTCCCGACGGGAAGGCGCCGGTGCTGGAAAGCCAGACCGTGATCGGTGACGGCTTTGCCCAGCGCGCCGACCGCGACAATTTCCTGTTCGGCCCGACCGGCCTGGTGCTGGCGCCGGACGATACGCTGTACGTGACCGATGGCCTGGACAACGAGATCACGGCAATTGCCAATGCCAGCACGCGAGCCGGCGCCGAAGGCAAGGGCAAGCTCGTGACCAAGGAAGGCTTGCTGGCGTGGCCGCTGGCGATGATGATGACGCCGCAGGGCCATTTGGTCGTCAATAATGGCAAGAACGGCCAGACCGTGGAAGTCGACCCTGTCAGTGGCAAGCAGATCTACGCGCATTGGCTCAACGCCAACCAGGCGCAATCGCCGCCGGGAAATGGTAATCTGTTCGGCCTCGCGCTCGCGCCCGACGGCAAGAGCTTTTATTATGTCGAGGACGATATCAACTCATTGCGATTGGCAAAACCGTAAGTATGAGCAAGAAGCAAGAGATAACCGGGCGGCGTGGTTTTTTGACCCGCGCCGCCTTGGCCTTGGCGGCGGCGCCGCTGGCGGGCAAGGCTGTGGCGGACGACCGCTCCCTGCAGCAGCATGATCACGATCATGCACGCGAGCGTCATGACGACGACACGGAACCGTTCTGGGGCGCGCATCAGGGCGGCATCACCACGGCTATCCAGCGCCACACCTATTTCATCGCGTTCGATTTGACCACCACCGAGCGCACCGACGTGGTGAAGCTGTTGCGCGCCTGGACCGAGGCCGCGGCGCACATGGCGCAAGGGGCGGAACGTTTCGACCCCAGGGCCGATCCGCAGCAGCCTTCCAGCGAATCGGGCGCGGCGGTCGGCTTGCCTGCATCGCGCCTGACGGTTACCTTCGGCTTCGGGCCGGGGCTGTTCGAAAAAGACGGGCAGGACCGCTACGGCCTCGCCGCCAAGCGCCCCGAAGCGCTGGCGCAATTGCCGCGCTTCACCGGCGACCAACTGGTGCCCGAACGCACCGGCGGCGACCTCTCGGTGCAAGCCAGCGCCGATGATCCGCAGGTGGTCGAATACGCGGTGCGGCGCCTGGCCAAGCTGGCCAATGGCATTGCGGTGATGCGCTGGGCGCAGATGGGCTTTACCGGCGGCTTCAAGCATGGCGAAACCGGACGCAACCAGATGGGCTTCAAGGATGGTACGCTCAACGCCGACGTCAAGGACCCGCGCGTCATGAATCAATTCATCTGGGTCGGCGAGGAAGGCCCCGAATGGCTGCGCCAGGGCAGTTACATGGTGGTCCGCCCGATCCGCATCGCGCTCGACCATTGGGACGATATGAAGGTGTCGTTCCAGGAACAGTCCGTGGGACGGCACAAGGATAGCGGCGCACCGATCGGCAAGAAGAACGAGAAGGATGCGCTCGATCTCGAGCGTCAGGGCAAGGACGGCATGCCGATGGTGTCGGAAGACTCGCACGCGGCCCTTTCGGCGCCGGAGAACAACGACGGTGTGCAGATCCTGCGCCATGCCTTCAACTACGACAACGGCATCGCCAAGATCGCCGAACGCTGGCCGCCTTGGCGCCAGCTCGTCACCTTCGACGCAGGCCTGTTGTTCCAGTGCTACCAGAAAGATCCGCGCACGGGCTTTACCCGCCTGTTTGCCAAGATGGCGCAGATCGATATGCTCAACCAATTCACCACGCATACCGGCAGCGCGGTATTCGCTTGCCCGCCCGGAGCCAAGCCCGGCGAATTCATCGGGCAAGCGCTGTTTGCCTGATCCTGAAAAAGCGATCGTAGCCAGCCTTGAAGGTTGGCTACGACGTTTTGCCTATCTAGCCTCGATATTCGCTGACGATATCGAGCAATGACTGCAGGTGCGTTTCATAGTGCTTCCAGCGCGCCACGGAAGTCTTGTAGATAGGCTTGCGCACCTGCGCCAGGCTGGCCGTCTTGACGCGCCGCGTGTTGCGGTGAAATTCCAGGCAACCATCATCCCAGGGCAAGCCGACGTATTCCAGGACGCGGCGCGCCTGCGTCTCGGTGTCGGCCACCATATCTTCGTAGCGCAGGTCGAGGATGGTGCCAGGCGGCAGCACCTCGTGCCAGTGGCGCATGAGCTTGATGTAGCGCGCATAGTAGCGCCCCAGCGTGCCGAGGTCGTAGGCAAAGCGCACGTTGTGCTTGTTGAACAGGCGCGAATAGCACGAGAAGCAGGAGTCCATCGGGTCGCGCATGGCGTGGATGATTTTCGCTTCGGGGAACATCAGGTGGATCATGCCGATGTAAAAGAAGTTCGACGGCATCTTGTCGGTGATGCGTGTCGCGTCGGGCGCATGGCGCCACACCTGTTCGGCATATTGCTCGCCCAGGCGGCGAAATTCTTCACCTGAGAAGCCGGCGACGCCATTGGGGAATTGCCGGTGGTCGGCGCCCGGCATGGCGCCGATCACCAGTTCGTTCAAGTCCTTCAGTTCGCCGGCGCCGAATACGCCGGGATGGGTCGACAATATCTGTTCCAAAAGCGTGGTGCCCGAACGCGGCATGCCGACGATAAAGATCGGGGTCTTGCCGGAATGCGTTGGCTTGGGGCGCGAGGCAAAAAATTCTTTGGAAAACAGCGTCATCATTTGCTCAAGCGTGGTGTCGTCTTCCGCTTCGTCCCAGGCCAGCAGGCTGTACTTCAGGCGGTTGCCTTGCTCGTAGGCGACAAAGGATTCGTCGAAACGCCCGGTGTCTTCGTATGCTTTGCCGAGCGCAAACCAATAGCGTATGCGCGACTCGATGGCGAGGCCGTCCACCAGCGGCCGCTGCTGTTCCAGCATGGCCAGGTGCGGATCACCTTCCACATAGGTCTTCAGCACGGAGAGGCCGAAATGCGGCTCCACGAAATCGGGCTTCAGGGCGATCGCGCGCTCGAGCGCTTGCGTCGCTTCATCGAGACGTCCTTCGGATTTCAGGGTATTGCCGAGATTGCTGTAGGCCTCGGCGTAATCGGATTTGTAGCGGATCGCCTGCCGGTAGCATGCTTCGGCTTCGGCGACGCGCTCTTGGTCTTGCAGCGCATTGCCGAGGTTGTTGTGTGCGGTGGCGTAGTCGGGGCGCAGTTCCAGCGCTTTTCTGAAATTGGCTTCGGCTTCGACCGAGCGGCCCTGCTTCTTGAGCGAGACGCCGAGATGGCTGTAGGCCTCGACAAAATCGGGATCGAGATACAGGGCCTGGTGGTAGCAGACTTCGGCATCCTCAGCGCGCTTTTGCGACATCAGGCTGTCGCCGAGGTTGAAATAGGCGTCGGTGTGATCCGGGCGCAGCGCAATCACGGTACGGTACGACGCTTCGGCTTCTGCAAATTTTTCCTGCTCGCGCAAGGCATTGGCCAGGCCGAAATGCGCGTCGCCAAATTGCGGCAGGATGCGCACGGCGGCGCGATAAGCCGCCTCGGCTTCGGCGTGGCGGCCCTGGCTCAGCAAGACGTTGGCCAGATTGGTGTGACCTAGCCCGTCATTCGGTGCGAGTTCCAGCGCACGCCGAAAACTGGATTCGGCCTCTGCCGGACGACCCAGGTTATTTTGCACCACACCCAGGTTGCCGTACGCCTGGGCGAAATCGGGCTGGCTTGCAATCGTGGCGCGATAGCTGGTTTCGGCGTCGGCAAACTTGCCCTGCTCCTGCAAGGCGAGGCCGAGATTGTAGCGGGCCTGGAGATAGCCGGGATTGATGCCAAGGGCGCGCCGGTAGGCAAGTTCCGCCTTGCCTGATGCGCCTTGCTGCAACAGGGTATTGCCGTAGTTGTATTGGACTTCGGCGTCGCCCGGGAGCAACTCCGCCGCCTTCGATTGCGCGGCCAGGGCTTCGATGTGGCGCGCCTGCTTCTTGAGTATCGTGCCAAGCAGCATCCAGCCCATCCCGTATTGGGGATAGAAGGCGACCATGGCCTGCGTCAGGATTTCGGCTTCCGCATAGCGCTGCTGCGCGAAGATGCCGAGCACCTTGTCGATCTCGGCCTGGGGCGGCTGGACGTTCCTGTCCACGGCATGGACGGACGATTGCGCGAATTGCTTGGACATCGTGGAATTCTCTTCGATACGGTCTCTGCGATTAACGACAAGAGGGCATGCCACAGGCATGCCCTCCCGCACTTCTATACCGGCTTCATACCAAATCAGCTAAACCGGGCTTAGAAGCCCGAGTTCTTGCCGACGAAGGTGTAGAAATTGCCGACGTTGATGCTGCCGAAGCCGCTAGTATAGTCCCAGCCCGTCTTGGCCGAATAGCCGCCGTTGGAACCCGACGTGATGTCGTGGAACAGCGTCGACTCGTTGGCCACACCATACTTGTAGATGGCGCTTGCCGGGAAAGCCAGGCTGTTGCTGTGCGCCGACTGGATGCGAGCCCAGAAGCCGACGAAGATCGGGGTTGCCAGGCTGGTGCCGCCCCATTGCGCGGACTTGCCATTGACGATGGCGGAAACGCCCGTGGCCGGGTTGCCGGCGAAAGCGACGTCAGGCACGCCGCGCTTGGTGGAAGTGCCCAACACGCCCGACGAGGTTTGCCAGGACGGCGCCGTTTCGGTCGAGCTCACGCCGCCGCCGCCGCCGCCATCCTTTTGGCAGTTCGATCCGGACGAGCAAGCCCACACCGTTTCAGACGACCATGCACCGGCCGACGTGGTGTACACCGTGGTGCCGCCGACCGAGATGACGTAGGGCGAGACGCCCGGATAGCTTTGCGCGCTGGTCTTGGTGGTGCACTCGTACGAACCCGAGTCGCCCGACGCGACAGCGAAGGTTTGGCCTTGGGCGACGCCCGTTTCGAAGATCTGGTCGTCGGAAGCCAGCGAGCCGTCGCTCTTGGCGTCGGTTTCGCATTCGCCGAGCGAGACGTTGATGACCTGGGCCTTGTTGTCGGACACGGCGCGGTTGAACATCGAGGTCATGTCGGCATCGGTCAACGCCTTGGCGTTGTAGAAGATCATCGACTTGAGCACGCCGCCGGCGGCGCCCAGGGAGTCCTGGCTGTCGATATCCCATTCGGTCGGGCCGGACGACGAGCTGGTGCCGGTGCCGCCGACGTTGACGGTCGAGGTCGTCGGGGTGGCGAGCTTCTGGTCCTTGACGAACGTGGCCAGGTCCTTCAGCGTTTGCGTCAGGCTGCCGGCGGTGATGATGCCGACCGTGGTGTTGGCGCCGGTGGGCAGGCTGGTGGCGTTATAGATGGTCGGCCAGGCGGTAGGCAGGTGCGAGGTTTCGCTGCCGCTCGATGCTTCGGTGACGTTGGTGCTGATGGCATCCGACTTCACCATGGTGCGGTGCATGCGGTGCAGGGTTTGCAGGCCATGCACGGACAGGACGATGCCGCCCAGCTCGGCCGGCACAACCGGATCGCTCACAGCGGCGTAAGACTTGACGCCGTTCCTTTCGAAGTGGCGCATTTCGACATTGAATGCGTTGCGTGCAGTACCCGCATTGCCGTCGGCGGTGACCAGCATGTTGTTTGCGGCGACTTCGATGTTGACGAAGCCGGCCTTTTGCAGATGGCTGACCACGGCGTTGACTTGATCCTGGGTCGGTGCGAACTGGCTCTTGAATTCGGCGCTCGACAGGGTGTGCGACGATTGGCCCGAAGCAATGGCGGCGACCAGCGCGTCAAGCGTTGGCTTGTTGCGCACTTGCAGGGACACGGCGATATGCAGGGACTCGCCGTTTTGCATCGCTTCACCGGCGACCGCGCCGGACACATCGGCGGCGTGCGACTGGGTCGGGACCCACGTCGTGGCCATGGCCGAAGAACTGACACCAAATGCAGCCACCATCGCTGCAGCAATCGGAACCATCTTTACGTTGGAACGAAACTTCATGCTACCTCCACCTTTAATTATTAATGAACCCCGCCGGTTTTGCCTTTGAGGTCGGTTCAGTACAGTTACGTTTAAAGAGAGTTTTCCGCGGACTGCCGGCGCTGTGCCTTTCCCGTGCCGCCGGATAGGGCAACGCAGGAAGAGGCATGGCGACGGCAGGCCGGAGATATCGCAGGAATCAAAACAAACTTCCCGCGACAGGCCGGGCCAGAGTGCAACAAGAGTGGCAAGAGGAAATAACGGGTTGAAGCGTATAACTTGATGAAGATAAAACCATGTGCTCTCTCCTTGGAACTTCCTCGGTGTGCCGTCTGTTGAGCAATATGCTCCCGCGGCGTTTTCCTGAAATTGGATTTCAGTGTCGCAAGCTTGAACGGTGCAAAAAAAGCGTCGACGTGGCAGGTAATAGCAAACGGCGTGCCAGTCTTTTAAAAACGGCAATTCTGCGGCGTTTGCCCCGAGAACCCTCGGAAAACCGGGACGGCATGCGCCGCAAGCGCCGCTTTTCTTCGCAAAAATGAGAATCGCCCGTCGCACGTTTCGCAATTTTGCGAAAGCAGTCGAATGATTCCTCTAACCTCCTTGTTTCTCGATCTTGATTGCCAGTGCGGAATTTTTTTGTGATAGTGTCTCAGTGAAAGACGGCATGGCGCACAACGTGGAATGGCAGAGGTGCACGACGGCAATATGGAAAAATTCGTCCTGGATAGCGAAGTCGCGGAATTGGAAGGCCGGTTGCAGCAGACCGATGCGGAAGAGCGTCTCGGCATACTGCTGCCATTGGCGTGGCACCTGCGCGAGCGCGACACGCGGCGCGCCATGTCGCTGATCGCCGAAGCCCGGGCGCTGTTGACGTATTCCAAATTGACCGACATCGAACGGCAGAGCGCCGTGGCGCGCATGCGCCTGATTTGTGCCGAGGCAAAGTGGCTGTTTTCGGAATTGCGCGAAGCCGAAGAGCTGGCCCGCAGCGCCTTGCGATCGTTTGAAGCGCTGCAGGACTTCGCCGGCTGCTCCGACGTGCATTGGCTGTTGGCGGCCATCGCCTCGGACGACCACACCATCGCCGACCCGGACGCGGAGCTCGAACAATGCAGCGCCGACGCCGACCGCGCCGGCGACCAGTTGCGTGCCGACGTGGCGCGCGCCTATACCGCTGTCCGGCGTTCGTATCGCGACCCGCACCACGCCAAGGAGTTCTGGAGCGAGACGCTGCCGGTCGATACCTCCACGGTGCATCCGGGCCTGGCCACCTGGGTCGAGCGGGTGTGGGCCAGCTTTGCCATGCAAATCGGCGATTTCGGCGGCGGCGTGACCTTCAGCATGCGGGCGCATGAAAGCGCGCTGGCGTCGGGACAGTTGCGCCGCGCGGTGCATTCCGCCGCCAATGCGAGCGACGGCTTCAACTACCTCAACGATTACGATTCCGCGTTCGAGTGGGCGCAACGCGGTCTGAATCTGGCCCGCACCACATCGTGGCCGGTGAGCACCGGCGCATGCCTGACGCAAATGGGCGAGACCTTGCGCAAGCTGGGGCAATTCGACGCCGGGCGCGATCTGCTGCACGAGGCGCTGGAAGCGTTGCGTCCCTGCACGGCGTCGCGCTCCTACGCCAATGCGCTGAATTATCTCGGCTGCCTGGAAAACGACAGCAGGCAGCACCAGGTGGCGCTCGGCCACTTCGAGCAGCTGATGCATATTTCCGACGAGCTGCGGCAAACCGAATTCCAGATCACCGCGCGCACCGGCCAGGCGCTCGCCTTGTCGCAATTGGGACAGAAGGACGAAGCGCGGGTATTGGCCAAGATGGCGCTCAAGCTGGCGCGCGACAAGCGCGACCCGCTCGAAGAAATCTATGCCCTGAAAGTGATGGCCGAGCTGCATCAGGACCTTTCGCCCGCCGCCAAGCGCGATACGGCGGCGACCGACACGCCGCTATTCTTCCTCAACCAGGCCATCAACGTCGCCGGCTCCATCGAAGGCTTTCTGGTCGACGGCAGCCTGTACGACCGCGTGGCGGACGAATATGCCAAGGCGGGCAACCACGAAAAAGCCTACGCCGAAGCCTTGAAAGCGAGCGCGGCGCGCGCCACGGCCTACCGCAGGGAAACCGCCAACCGCGCCATCGCCATGCAGATCCAGCATCGCACCGAACGCGCGCGCGAAGAGGCGCAGCACTTCAAGAGCCTGGCCGAAGTCGAAGCCCGGCGCGCCGAGATGCTGCAGCAAAACAGCCAGACCCTGGAGCGGCTCTCTGCAATCGGCCGCGAAATCACCACGCACATCGACGAAGGTTCCGTATTCCAGGCCTTGGACCGCCACGTACATGCGATGCTCGATGCGCAGGTATTGAACATCTGGCTGGTCGAAGGCGACTCCGTCAAGATGCATTTCGGCGTCGAGGAAGGCGAGCCGCTGCAGCAGCTCGAAGTCAAGCTCGACAGCGCAATCTCGCATGCCGCGGCCTGCGTGCGGGAATTGCGCGAAATCTATGTGCATTCCACCGCGGGCGATCTCGGCCCGGCGCACGTTTCGGGCACGCGTCCCATGCTCAGTTGCCTGTTTGCGCCGCTGGCGGTCGGCGATACGGTATTCGGCGTGTTGTCGATCCAGTCGCCGCGCGAGAACGCCTACGGCGAGCGCGAATTGCAGATCTTCCGCACGCTCCTGGCCTATGGTTCGGTCGCGCTGGCCAATGCCGCCAACGCGCGCAAGCTGGCCAACGTGAACATCGAACTGGAGCGGCAGAAAATGGCCACCGTGCTGCTGCATGCCGGGAAGATGATGGCCGTCGGCAAATTGGCTTCCAGCGTGGTCCATGAAATGAGCCACCCGGTGGGCAGCATTTCCATGCTGACCGATGCGATGCAGACCTTGCGCAGCAAGAACCGCCATGAAGAGGCGCTCGACGTGAGCTTGCGCATCGGCCGTGAAGTCAACCGCCTGCGCGGCCTGATCCTGCGCTTGCGCAAGTTCGCCCGTTCCGACCCGGCCGACGTCGCAGCGATCGCCTTGCATGCGGTGATGGACGATGCGCGCCAGCTTTATCTGCATCAGCTCGGCATGGAGAACGTCGATTACGACGAGGACATCGAGCCGATATCGGTGCTGGTCGATTCGGAGCGCTTGAGCCTGGCGGTCGCCAACATCGTCTTGAACGCCTGCGATGCCATGACCGGACGGCCGAATAAATCGGTGCGCATGAGGACACGGGTGGACGGCGAGCGTGTACGTCTTTCGATTCGCGACAGTGGCCCCGGCCTGACGCCCGAGGTGCTGGAGCGGATCATGGAGCCGTTCTTTACCACCAAGCCGGATGGACTGGGCCTGGGGCTTTCGATCAGTGCCGAATCGTTATCGTCGATGAATGGCGCCATCGAGGTGGCCAACCACGCCGATGGCGGAGCGGAATTTACCTTGATCATTCCCGTCGTCGCCTGAGGACGCCTACCCGCAATGCAAAGCGAAGCCAAATTCAAGATCGCCGTCATCGAGGATGAAGCGGGTTTCCGCGAGAGCCTGGAGCTGGTCTTGCAACTCGCCGATTTCGAGGTGGAGAGCTTCGCCAATGCAGAAGAGGCCATGGAGCATATGCGGTACCTCGCCCCGGATGCCGTGCTGACCGACCTGCAGTTGCCCGGCATGGACGGCGTGGAAGTCATCAAGCGCTGCCGCGAACTGGCTTCCGAGCTGCCGGTGGTCTTGATGACGGCGCATGGCAACGTGCCGACCGCCGTGCAAGCCATGCACAGCGGCGCCTACGATTTCATCGAAAAGCCGTTTTCCAACGAAAGGCTGATTGCCACCCTGCACCGCGCCAGCGAAAAGCACCGCCTGATCGTGGAAAACCGCGCGCTGCGCTCCACCTTGGCCGAAGCCTCGGGCATGAGCGGCATCCTGTGCGGCGAGAGCACGCTGATGCAGCGCCTGCGCAACACCATTTTGCGCATCGCCCCCACCCCGGCCGACGTCCTGATCTCGGGCGAAACCGGCACCGGCAAGGAACTGGTGGCACACCTGATCCATACCTTCAGCAAGCGCAGCGGCAATTTCGTCGCGGTCAATTGCGGCGCCATTCCCGAAGCCTTGTTCGAGAGCGAATTGTTCGGCTATGAGGCGGGCGCCTTCACCGGGGCGCAAAAGCAGCGCATCGGCAAGATCGAGCATGCCGAAAACGGCACGCTATTCCTCGATGAGATCGACAGCATGCCGTTTGCCATGCAGGCCAAGTTGCTGCGCGTGCTGCAGGAACGCGAAATCGAACGCATCGGCTCCAACAAGGTGGTGCCGGTCAACCTGCGCGTGGTCGCCGCCACCAACAACGACATCAAGGCCTTGGTCGAGCAGGGCAAATTCCGCGCCGATCTGTTTTATCGGCTCAACGTCGTCGCGTTGCAGTTGCCGCGGCTGCGCGAGCGGCTGGAAGACATTCCGCTGCTGTTCCAGAATTTCCTCGACATGGCGGTGATACGCTTTGCTTCGCCACCGGTGGAGCCGAGCCGCGAAATCCGCGAACGCCTGCTCAGCTACCATTGGCCCGGCAATGTGCGCGAACTCAAGAATGCCGCCGAGCGCACGGTCCTGGGCCTGCCGCTGATCGAAGGCGAACAGGAGGCCGAGGCCGGCGGCAGCGCGCGCTCGCTCAAGGATTCCATCACCGCCATCGAGCGCCAGTTGCTCGATGCGGCCATGCGCCGCAGCCAGGGCGATCTGCAGGCGGTTTGCGCCGAGCTTGACGTCACCCTGTCGTCCCTATATCGAAAACTGAGCGCGCACGGACTCGAGCCGGAGACCTTCAGGAACAAATGAGCGGAACCGGACGTACAGCCGGCGACATAGCGTCACGCCGTCAAACTATTGCCGGGGATGGTGTCGCCGTGCGGCACCCTGCTTCGCGCATCGCCTGCAGCATGGCCTCGACATAAGTCCGGCTGACGCGAATTGGCGTGCCGTCGTCCAGCCGCAGCAACGCATCGCGGGTGGCAAGGGCGCGGATTTCCGCGATCCGCGCAAGATTGACGATGGTGGAGCGGTGAACGCGCACAAAGCAGGCGGGGTCCAATTCCTGGGCAAGGCGCTGGAGCGATTCACGCACCAGATGCTCGCCTCCGCGCACATGCAGGCAGGCGTAGTCGCCTTGCGCCGCGATCCAATCCACTTCGGGCGTCTGCACGATGGAGATACGGTTGCCGCTTCGCACCGTGAACGAGGCGATTCTTGCGCTGTCCTTGTGCATCGCGTCGGCCGCCGGCTGGCGCTGCGGCTGCCGGTGGCGAAAGGCCAAGCGGGCACGATCGATCGCCTCATAAAAACGGTCTTCGTCGATCGGTTTGAGCAGATAGTCGAGAACATTGAGCGAAAACGCCCGTAGCGCGAATTGATCGTGCGCGGTCAGCAGGATGACCATGGGCCGTGCGACCGGCTCGATCGAGGCGATCATGTCCAGCCCGTTTGTGCCCGGCATCTGGATATCGACGAACACGAGGTCCGGCTTGGCGGTTGACATGGCGCCGAGCGCGTCGGAAGCGCTGCCGTACTCGCCGACGAGTTCAAGGTCGGGGCAACGCTGCAGGCGTGCCGCGACACCGCTGCGCGCGAGCGGCTCGTCGTCGATGACGGCAACACGCATCATGCGGCCTCGGCGGAAAATCCGCTTGCAGCGCTCGCCCTGCGCAACGGAATGGCAATGGAAACTTCGTAGCGGCCGTCTTGCGTGGCGGCACCGCTGAAACTGTATTGTTCGCCATAGATCCGCTCGAGCCGCTTCTCTATATTGGCGAGCCCGATGCCGCGTGAACCTTTCTGCGCAACGGTCCCGCCATCGGCAAGATCGTTGGCAACCTGGATCAGCAGGCGATCGCCCGCGCGTGCCACCATGATATCGAGCCGGCCGGGACGGCTGCGCTGTGCGATGCCATGCCGGATGGCGTTCTCGACCAGCGGCTGCAACAAAAGATAGGGCGACAGCGCATCGAGAACGTCGGGGCCGATACGCAGCTCGACCTTGAGGCGTTCGGCCAGGCGTACCTGTTCGATGGCGAGATAGCTCTCGGTCAGCGCCAATTCGTCCGCCAGCGCATGCTCGTGCACGTCGTCGCGTTCGAGCGTGGCGCGCAGGAATTCCGCCAGGCAGGCGATCATGCGCGTCGCTTCGTCGTTGCGCCGGGTCGCCACCAGGGCGGAGACCGCATTGAGGGAATTGAACAGGAAGTGCGGATTCAATTGATAGCGCAGGGCCAGCAATTGCGCATCGCGCGCTTCCCTTTTCGCATCCATCAACCGCTCGCGCTCGCGCCCAAGCGCCACGTAGTAGGCGAGTACGGCATGGATTGCGCAAAAGGCGATCAATGCCAGCCAGCAGCTGTCGAGCCCGGAAAACAGCATGCCCCAGACAAAATCGTGCAATAGCCCCAGCGCATAGGCCAGGCGCAGCCCCAGAGCGTTGTTGACCACCGACATGGCATAGGTCAGGACGAGCAATATCCCCGCCGTGATTGCCCAGTGCGCATCGCGGCGCCAAAGCGAGCGCTGTACCCACGCGACCGGGCAAACCCAAACGAGGTAGGCCACGCCGTACATGCAGCGAAACGCCAGCGCATGGCCTCTTCCCACGTCGGGCAAGCCCATGATTGCCATGCACAGGGCAATCGGCAGCGCGCTAGCGACGGGCATCCAGAACGGGATGGCGGCGAGGTCGGCGGTCGTCGAGCGGGATGATGAAACGTCAGGCTTCATGCGCAACGGCAAGCGGGTTCGGAATCACCATATTCTATGGCAAGCGGCGCAATTTACCCACCCTGCGACGAATACAGCATGGCGGCGATCTTCCAGCCTTTTTCGGTCTTGATCAGCTGCCAGGTCTCGCAGCCGCGGTTCCTGAGCTTGCCGTCGTCGAGAAAATCGAAATCGAAGTAGACCATGCCGATGGTGCCGTTGGTTTCGATTCTGACGTTGTAGAACTTTTCTTCGACAGGTGTTTTGGCGTTGCTGACGAAGTCGGCAAATTCCGCATAGTTCGATTGCTGGATGCGCGGCAGCTCGGGATGAAGGGCGTGCACCTTCTGGTAGAGGTCCTCGTGCAATACGGATAGCCAATTGCCCTGGTTCTCCAGGAACAGGCCCTTGAGCCCCTGGCCGTCATGGCCGATGATTGCCGCCTTGAAGGTCTCGACGACCTGGCCGATTTCCGCCTTCGATTGTGCACGATCCGTGCCGGTCTCGGCAACGGCGGCGCTGGCGAACAGGGCAAAGGCTGTGGCAAATAGATATGAGCGTATCGGCATGAAAAACTCCGTCCGGAAATAAATGAAGTAAGCCGATTGTAGGTTGGGAATAGCCGCTCGGGATCGATAATGCGGCAGCCCGCCGATCCGTGCGCCGAGTCGTCAAGGCGTGCGGCGATGCAGGAGGATACGCTTACCTTGGCTTGATCACCCTGCGTCTGCGGACCCGCATGTCGAGATGATCGCGCGGCGCAGTTGCGAATAGGCGGCAACCAGGCTTTCCTTCGTGTAGCCTCGATTCAGTCCGCTTGGGTTCGGCAAAATCCAGACGCGTGCGCCGCCAAAGCGTTCCGGCTGTTCGCCCCATGCCAGGTCGCGTCTTCCCGTCATGCCGGCATAAGCCGCTTTCCCGAGGAAGGCGACATAGTGCGGCTTGAAGAACGCCAGCTTCGCCCGCAAGGCCGACGCTGCATTGGCAAATTCTTCGGCCTGAACCTGGTCTGCCCGATTGGTAGGGCGCGCGACAGCCGCGGTCAGCCCCAGTCCGAAATCAAGAACGGTCCTGTCATCTTGCGGCGCCACCTGATGCGGTGTGAAGCCGGCGAGATGCAGCACCGGCCAGAACCGGTTTCCGCGGCCGAGAAAATGATGGCCGGCAGCCGCCGCATCGGCACCGGGGTTGATGCCGCAAAAGACAACGTTCAAGCCGGGTCCGAGGATATCGGCTAGCGCTGGTTCAGATTCGATCGCTGGCATAGGCGAAGCCGATGATGTGCCCGGTAGTCGGTTACGGTGGCTTATTGTGGTTTATCGTGGCTTCTCAGGCGGATGAAGCATGCAACAGCATGCCGGCGGCGTCCACCCGGGGAACATCGTCCGCACGGAAACGCTCCCGATAGAGCTTGGGCGTGGTGCTCAACTGGCGCGAGAAAATCATCCGCATGTGGGTCGCGTTGCGGAAGCCGCAGCGGAAGGCCACGGTCTTAAGTGGAATATCGGTCTCTTCCAGCAGTTTGCGCGCGAAATTGATGCGAACCTGTTCCACAAAAACCGATGGCGTCACGCGAGCGTCCTTGGCAAAGGTGCGCGAAAACGTCCGCCGGCTCACGCCGACCGCATCGGCAAGATCCTCGATGGTCAAGGCTTCGCTGATGTGGTCGGTCACGTATTTCAATACCTTGCCGACCAAGGAGTCTTCTTCCGGGCCGACTGCCAGATAAGGGCTGTATTGCGACTGCCCGCCATCGCGGCGAATGTAGACGATCAGTCGTTTGGCTACCTTCAGCGCAAGTTCATGGCCCCAATCCTCGGCAATCAGATACAGGCACAGGTCGACGCCTGCGGCGACGCCGCCGCAAGTGAACAGGTTGCCGTCGCGATGAAAAATCTTGTCCGGCCTTACCTTCGCATCGGGGAATAGTTCGGAAAGTTGCTCCGTATCATCCCAGTGCGCGGTGATTTCCCGGTTCGCGAGGAGGCCGGCAAAACCCAGTAAAAATACGCCGTTGCATACCGCGCCGAACCTTTTGGCACGTTCTGCGCGCTCGTTCAACCAGATCAGGAAGCCCTGCTCCGGCTGGAACTCCTGCGCTCTCGGCCCACCTGCCACGAGCAACAGGTCGCTCTCGGAACGGAAATTCTTGTAGTCGCAATCGACCTTGAACTCCATGCCGCTGGAGCACACCACGCTTCCCGGCTGCACGCCGACAATGCTGATCCTGTATCGGTCTTCCTCAGGCAGGAAACGGTTCGCCTCCGCGAACACGTCGAGGGGGCCGGCTACATCAAGAGCCTGCACGCCTTCAAACACAACCAAAGTCAGCATCATCGCTTCAATTCCCGATTTGTTCCCGATTTGTTCCCGGGATTCATTTCCTCTTCCGGCACGCCTGATGCACCCGGCGTGCCCGGTCCCCTGGCGGTTTTCAGGCCATTTTACAGCGATCCCGGGCCACCGCGGCGCGCAAGTCCGCGCGCAATTGCGTGTGTCCCCAAAGCGATACTGTTTGGCGCTTAAACGATGCACATCGAAATTCACTTTAGCGGCAACGAATCCCATACTGAATTCATCGGCAGCACCAGCCTCATGCAGCGCTGCCACCCCGTATGGAACAAAAGCCATAAAAGGAACCATTCATCATGATGATGCAAAACCGAAGGACGTCTTTCCTGTTCGGGGAGAACGTTCCCTATATCGAACAACTCTATGAATCCTACCTCGACGACGCCGACTCGGTATCGCAGGAATGGCGCGAATATTTCGCGGCGCTGCAATCGGCGCCTGCGGTCGACGGCAGCTCGCGGGCCGACGTTGCGCACGCGGCGATCATCGACAGATTCGTCGAGTTGTCGAAGCGCGCCCGCCCGGCTCCGGCGATGAACGAATCGCTCGCGCTGGCGAAAAAGCAGGTCGCGGTGCAGTCCCTCGTGGCAGCCTATCGGATGCTTGGCACCCGCCAGGCGCTGCTCGATCCGCTCAACTGGAGCCCCGTCCCGCCGCTGCCCGAGCTGACGCCGGCATACTACGGCCTGGCGCAAAGCGACCTTGCCACACACTTCAGCACGGCCGACACCTACTTCTGGGATGCCGGGTCCGCTTCGCTGCAGGACATCATCACCGCGCTCGACGAGACGTATTGCGGAACGCTCGGCGCGGAATACACGCACCTCGCCGACGCCAGCCAGCGCCAATGGTGGCAGATGCGGCTGGAGTCGGCGCGCGCCAAACCGACCCTCACCAACAAGCAGCGCAAGCGCATTCTGGAACGATTGACTGCCGCCGAAGGTTTGGAAAAATATCTGCACACGCGCTATGTGGGCCAAACGCGGTTTTCGCTCGAAGGCGGCGAATCGCTGATCGTGCTGCTGGACGAACTCCTGCGCCACGGCGCCGCACATGGCATCAAGAGCGCCGTGTTGGGCATGGCGCACCGCGGCCGCCTGAATGTGTTGGTAAATACCGTCGGCAAGCCGGCGCGGATGCTGTTCGATGAATTCGAGGGCAAGACGGCGAAACTGCTGCCGGCCGGCGACGTCAAGTATCACAAGGGATTCACCGGAACGGTGGAGACCGACGATGGCGCGGTGGAAGTCGAGCTGGCTTTCAATCCGTCCCACCTGGAAATCGTGAATCCCGTAGTGCAAGGCATGGCGCGCGGCAAAGCCGAAAAGATGAATCCGCCGGCGCAAGGCGCGGTGCTGCCGGTCGAGATTCACGGCGACGTTGCGATCTCCGGCCAGGGCATCGTGATGGAGACGATGAATCTGAGCTATACCAAGGGCCATGGCACCGGCGGCACCGTGCACATTGTGATCAACAACCAGATCGGCTTTACCACCTCGGCGCCTGCCGAGACGCGCTCGACCCACTATAGCACCGACATCGCCAAGTTCATCGAGGCGCCCGTATTGCACGTCAATGCGGACGACCCGGAAGCCGTCGTCGCGGCGGTTCGGCTGGCCATCGAGTACCGCACCACCTACCATCGCAGCGTGGTCATCGATCTGGTGTGCTTCCGCCGCCACGGCCATCAAGAGCAGGATACGCCGACCATCACCCAACCGCTGATGTACCGTTCGATTGCGGGCCATCCCGGCGCGCGTGCCCTCTATGCCCAGAAGCTGGTCGAGGCGGGCGTGGTGACGCGCGAGCAGGTCGAAGACTATGTCAATGCCTACCGCAACGCGCTGGCCAATGCCCACGCAAAAACGCCGGAACCCGGCGCCTCGGCTCTGCCGCCGGTGCGCGCAACAACCGAAGAAACCTATTCTGGACCTGCGCTCGACATCCTTCAGGATCTGGCGCACAAACTATCCGCATTGCCCGAGGGCCTCACGCTGCACCCGCTGGTCGGCAAGGTAATCGCCAGCCGGCGCGAGATGGCCGACGGCGTGCGGCCGCTCGATTGGGGCATGGGCGAGCACCTGGCTTTCGCCACCTTGCTCGCATCCGGCACCAACGTGCGGCTGAGCGGCCAGGATAGCGAACGCGGCACCTTTGCCCATCGCCATGCGGTGCTGAACAATCAGGGCCGCCAGATACGCGGCGAAGGGAAATACGTGCCGCTGGACCACGTCGGCCCCGCTCAGGGGCGGTTCACGGTCAACAATTCCATTCTGTCGGAGTCTGCGGTGCTGGCGTTCGAGTACGGCTATTCATCGGTTCGCGACGATTCCCTTGTCATCTGGGAGGCGCAATACGGCGATTTTGCCAATGGCGCCCAGGTCGTGATCGATAACTTCATTTCCTCGGCGGCGGCCAAATGGGGGCAAAGCAACGGCGTGACCATGCTGCTTCCGCATGGCCAGGACGGCGCGGGCCCCGAACATGCCTCCGCGCGCCTGGAGCGCTATCTGCAGCTTGGCGCGCAAGACAATATGTTGGTTACCCAGCCCACCATGCCTGCGCAGTTCTTCCATTTGCTGCGCAGGCAGGCGCTGGCGGCCAACCGCAAGCCGCTGATCGTGATGACGCCCAAGTCCCTGTTGCGCCATCCCGAGGCGGTCAGCAGCCTGGAAGACTTTGCCGGCGGCCGGTTCAACGAAATCCTGGGCGACACGTCCATCGACGAGTCGCATGCGTCGCTAGTCGAACGCGTGATCATCAGTTCCGGCAAGGTCTACTTTGATCTGGTGGAATATCGCCGCACTTACGGCCTGCCTGACGTCGCGCTCATCCGCGTCGAACAACTCTATCCGTTCCCGAAACAACAATTGGCCGCGGAACTGGCACGCTATCCGAACCTGGAAAAAATCGTCTGGTGTCAGGAAGAGCCGCGCAATCAGGGCGCGTGGAAGGTGTTGGAAGAAGACTTGCGCGACGTGGTCCCCGATACTGCAGTGCTGCGCGACGCCTGCCGCGACGCTTCGCCATCGACCGCGCCGGGCTACCCGTCGCTGCACATGGAGCAACAGATCAATGTGGTAAGACGGGCATTTACGTTATAGCTGCAGCGGAATTTCACTTGCGTTCGAGGAGAAAGACATGGCCACGCAGAAGCTCAACGACATCAATCAGCTGGTAGGACGTTTTTTGGATCTTCAGGAACAATGGGCAGACTCCCCCGGCACTTTCAACTGGGCCCCGCTCAGGGTTCTGGCAACCGCCGGCGCCACTTCCTACAATGAGGGGAATGGCTCGTCGTTCCAGATATTGGCCACCGACGGCATGGACCATGGCGAGTTCCACCTGCGCTTCCTGGAGTACTCGCTGGAGGCGGGATTCGATCCGTTCAAGCTGGTACGGCAAGGTTCCGGCGATGCGGTGAAACCGGTCTTCGCGCATGAATCGCTGGCATACGCCGCGCAACAGAATCCATGGTCGGCCAGGATGCTGGCGTGCCTGCAGAATGTGGCGCGTGCCCGGTTCGGCTCGATCGACATCAAGAAGACGGGTCTTTCCGAAGCGGACCTGGCAGGCATCATGGCGTCGTGCCGCGACGCCATCCCGGCTGACGTATTCGATGCGCTCTTGCATGTGCTTCCTGCTGCGGAAGCCGCTCTGGCAGCGTGTTGTTAGCGGGCCGGGGGCCGGCCTGCGCTTTGCTTCGCATAGGGATTTGACGCGCGGCCTTGTGTGGGGCCGGCGGAGCCATCGAGGATAACAAGGACGTCAGGCAGCCTGTCTGGCCTGCTCCAGTGCCGCAGCCAACAGCGCCACGTTCTCTTTGAGTGCGCGGTTTTCGGCATTCAACGCCACGATCGTCGCCTTGAGTGCGGCGACCTCGCCGGTCTGTGCGGCCGCGTCGGCTTGTTCGGACCTGGCCGCTTGCGCCAGGACCGGCTTCAGCGGCGCCTTGGCTTGGCGGACTTGCCTGGCAACCTGGCGCAATTCCTTCTTGCCGCCGGCCACCGCAGCCACCTGTTCGCCGCTCGCCAGGGAGGCGACGGCGGCAGCGGCGCCGATGGAAATGGCGCCGACGCGCACGGCGTCGATCAGTTCGGGCGTTGCCGTCTTCTGGATTTTTTCGATTTGCGCGATGGTGTGGCTGCTCACGCCGGCAATCTGCGCAACATCTTTGCGGCTGGTCTTCACGCTGACGGGTGCGGCAGGCAGCACGTCTGCCGGGGCGCTTTGGCTGCCGGGCGCCGCAATCGGCTGGGCGGCAGCGAGCAATTCCTTCTTCCGCAATGCCAGCATGCCGCGCTGGAAATCGGTGACGCTGCGCCTGGACAATTGATTGTCGATCATCCACAGCATGACTTGTTCGATGGCCTCGAAGCTGTCGTTCTGGACCGTGTTGAAGGCAATGCCGTGCTTGCGGCATATGTCGTAGCGGTTGTGCCCGTCGATCAACGTCTCGCCCCACAGCACGAGGGCATCGCGGCATCCTTCGGCAAGCAGGCTGCGCTCCAGCATGGCGTGCTCGCCGTCGGTCAGCGGGTCGATATATTTCCGTAATTCTTCATTGATCGTAATACGCATAATTTCCCCAGCAGGTTCGACGCCGCGCCCGAACCTTGAGCATCGCAAAAAGCGTGGCATGTTACCTGAAACCGGACCGTTGATCGATGACACGCGGCCCTTATCGGGCGGGCGGCAGGAATTCGTCGTGTTTTACTGTATTCTTGTACAGTGAAAATGTATGTAAAACCGCATGTAGAGCCGCACGTAAAACCGACTCTCATCCCGGGATTCGCGATGGACTGAGGAAACAACGGGCATCTGTACGAATGGATTTGACTGGCATGCAACAAGGCTTCATCCTGACCCGCCATTGGCGCGATACGCCGACCGGTACCGAAGTCGAATTCTGGCTGGCCACCGATGACGGCCCGCGCCACATTCGCCTGCGCGCCCAGCCTTCGGTGGCGTTCGTCCCGGCCGAACAGCGCGGGCGCGCCCTGGCGATCGTGGGCAAGGACACGCAGATCGAGCTGCGCCCTTTGGGCCTCGCCGACTTCCATCATCGCCCGGTGCTCGGGCTGTATTGCCGGCGTTATCGCCACCTCACCGGCTTGGCCAAGAGGCTGCGCGAGGGCGGGGTCGACGTCTATGAGACCGACGTCCTGCCGCCCAACCGTTACATGATGGAGCGTTTCATCACGGCGCCGGTGGTTTTCAGCGGCGAGCCCGATACCGGCGGCCCGATGCGCAACAGCGAAATGAAGCCGACCACGGGATATCGCCCGCGGTTGAAGCTGGTCTCGCTCGATATCGAAACCAGCGCACGCGGCGAGCTGTATTCCATCGCGCTCGAAGGTTGCGGGCAGCGGCAGGTTTATATGCTGGGGCCGGCCAATGGCCTGGATGATCCGGTCGATTTCGATTTCGAATACTGCGAGAGCCGGCCGCAGATGCTGGAGAAATTGAACCAATGGCTGGCCCGCCACGACCCGGATGCGATCATCGGCTGGAACCTGGTGCAGTTCGATTTGCGCGTGCTGCAGGAACACGCCGAGCTGTACGGCATCCCATTGCGGCTGGGGCGCGACGGCGGTGCCGTCGAATGGCGCGAACACGGTTTCAAGCAGCGCCATTTTTTTGCCAACGCGGCGGGCCGGCTGATCATCGACGGGATCGAAGCGCTCAAGTCCGCAACCTGGAACTTTGCCTCGTTCAGCCTCGAATTCGTTTCACGCTCGGTGCTGGGCGAAGGCAAGGCGATCGACAGTCCTTATCAGCGGATGGATGAAATCCAGCGTCGTTTCGAAGAAGACAAACCGGCCCTCGCGCGCTACAACCTGAAGGATTGCGAACTGGTAACGCGCATCTTCGCCAAGACCGAACTGCTGGCCTTCCTGCTCGAACGCGCGAGCGTGACCGGGCTGGCGGCGGACCAAAGCGGCGGCTCGGTGGCGGCTTTCGTCCACCTCTACATGCCGCACATGCACCGGCAAGGCTACGTGGCGCCCAACCTCGGCGACGTGGAAGGGGAAAGCAGCCCCGGCGGCTTCGTCATGGATTCGCGCCCCGGTCTTTACGATTCGGTGCTGGTGCTGGATTACAAGAGCCTCTACCCGTCGATCATCCGCACCTTCCTGATCGATCCCGTCGGGCTCATTGAAGGCATGCAGCATCCCGGCGATGCAGAGTCGGTGCCGGGATTCCTGGGCGCGCGCTTTTCCCGCACCCGGCACTGCCTGCCGGCCATCGTCAGCCAGATCTCGCAAGGCCGCGAGGCGGCCAAGCGCGCACAGGACAAGCCGCTGTCGCAAGCGCTGAAAATCATCATGAATGCCTTTGCCGGCGTGCTGGGTTCCAGCGGGTGCCGCTTTTTCGATCCCCGGCTGACGTCTTCCATCACCATGCGCGGCCACGAGATCATGCATGCGACGCGCAGGCTGATCGAAGAAAAAGGCTATGACGTGATTTACGGCGACACCGACTCCACCTTCGTCTGGCTGCGCCATGCGCATACCGAGCAAGAGGCGGCGGAAATCGGCCATTCCCTGGTGGCGCACATCAACCGTTGGTGGCGGCAACACCTGCGCGAACGCTTCGACCTCGACAGCGTGCTGGAGCTGCAATTTGAACGGCACTATGCCAGGTTCTTCATGCCGACCGTGCGCGGCGCCGAGGAAGGCAGCAAGAAGCGCTATGCCGGACTGTCGGTCAACCCCGACGGCAGCGAGGAGGCGATCTATCGCGGGCTCGAAACGGTGCGCTCCGACTGGACGCCGCTGGCGCAGCGCTTTCAGCAGGAGCTGTATTTGCGCATCTTCAAGCGGCAGCCGTACCGCGACTACCTGTGCGACTACGTCAATCGCACCCTGAGCGGGGAATTCGATGCGCTGCTGGTGTACCGCAAGCGGCTGCGCCGGCCGCTCGACGAGTATCAGCGCAATGTGCCGCCGCAGGTCCGCGCTGCGCGCGTCGCCGACGAATTCAATCGGCAGCAGGGGCGGCCGCTGCAATACCAGAGCGGCGGCTGGATCAGCTATATCATGACCGCTGCGGGGCCGGAGCCGCTGGAGTCGATTCGCTCGGCCATCGACTACGACCACTATCTGACGCGGCAACTGCAACCGGTGGCCGATGCCATCCTGCCCCTGCTGGGCGACGATTTCGCGGCGCTCACCTCCAGCCAGCAACAGCTATTCTGAAACGGCGCCGTACGCGACATCAAAACTCTTCCCACTCCCCGGCGGCCACCGCAACCGGCATCACTTTACGAGGCAGGAGTTCCTTGCGCGCCGGCGCCTTGTGTCCGACGCGTGCAAGCGACGCTCTGCCCGGCGTGGCTGCGCCCGGCTTTGCGGGACGCGGCGGCGCTGCACGATCGGCGGGCGAAGACGCCAGGCCGTCGTCGATTTTGAACATGCCCACCGATCGCACCAGTTTCGCTGCCTGATCTTCCATGGAAGCGGCGGCGGCGGCGGCTTCTTCCACCAGCGAAGCGTTCTGCTGCGTCACGTCGTCCATTTGCATGATCGCCCGATTGACCTGTTCGATACCCGAACTCTGCTCCCGGCTTGCCGAGGCAATTTCGCCCATGATGTCCGTGACACGCTTGATGCTTTCCACGATTTTATGCATGGTCGAGCCGGCTTGATCGACCTGCCTGCCGCCATTCTCGACCTTTTCAACCGAATCGCCGATCAAGGCCTTGATTTCCTTGGCCGCCGCCGCGGAGCGCTGGGCCAGATTGCGCACTTCCGACGCCACGACCGCAAAACCGCGCCCTTGTTCGCCCGCGCGTGCGGCTTCGACTGCAGCATTGAGCGCCAGGATATTGGTCTGGAACGCGATGCCGTCGATGACGCCGATGATGTCGACGATCTTCCCCGCCGATTCCCTGATCGAACTCATGGTTTCGATGACTTGCGCCACCGCCGTCCCGCCCTCCATCGCCGCTTCCGACGCGGAGACCGCAAGGCCGTTGGCCTGGGACGCGTTGTCCGAATTTTGCTTCACGGTGCCGGTCAACTCTTCCATCGACGACGCGGTCTCCTCCAGCGAGCTGGCCTGTTCCTCGGTGCGGGAAGACAGGTCGAGGTTGCCGCTGGCGATCTGTCCGGACGCCGCAGCGATGGTCTCGGTGCCGAGACGGACATCGCCGACGATCTTGCGCAGGTTGGCGTTCATGTCCCGGATCGACTGCAGCAACTGCGCCATCTCGTCTTTTCCGTGCACCTCGATGCGGCTGGTCAGGTCGCCGACGGCCACGGCGCGCGCCACGCCCACCGCCTGGTTCAGCGGTTGCGTGATGGAGCGGGTGACCAATACGCCGATAAAGGCGGCGAGCAGGGTGGCAACGACCGACAGCACGGCTACCAGCAGCGTTGCATACCCGGCCTGGTCGACACCGTCCTTGCCGACACGGTCCATCAGTGCCGTGCTCAGGTCGTTGAGATGGTCTATATTCGCGACAAAGGCGTTTTCCGCGGGAATGACGTCTTTCAGCAGCACCTCTCCCGCCTTCTCTTTATCGCCGGCCTCAATGAGCTTGATGTCTTCCTTCGCCGCCTCGACATAGACGGCCCGCGCATCCTTGATGTTTTTGAAAATCTTCACGCCTTCCGGCACGTCGAGCGCCTTTTCCAGCTTATCCATGACTTCGGAATTGTCGACCGCTGTCTTTTTCATCGCATCGAGGAAGCTGTTTCTTTCCGCGACGTCCGAGGCAACCAGTGCGTTACGCAGATTGTGTCCGTAGCCGCTGATATTGGCTTTCGCCTTGGATAGCAACAGTACTTTTGCATACCTGTTGTTGACGATCTCATCGGTCTTTTCCCCGCCGCTGCGCAAGCGCAAGATGCTGACCAGCGCAATGAGAGCCAAGAGCAGAATGACGGCGCCAAAGCCCAGGCCGAGACGCACACCGATTTTAAGATTGTTCATGATCGTTTCCCTTGCAATAAAATTTTTCGCGTCACGCCGCCAGGTCTTCCGTCGAGGGCACGCCGGCCCCGGCCATCAACTGGTCGACGTCGACCAGAATCAGCATGCGCCCATCGACCGTTCCGATTCCGGTGAAGAAGCCGACGTCGCGCGCCGCGCCGACCTCGGGCGGCGGCTTGATCTGGTCCCGGGCCAGGGTGATGACGTCCGACACGCTGTCGACCACCATGCCGACTTCCTGCCCCGCGACCTGAACAACGATGACGACCGTGAAGGCGTCGTAGATCGGGGTGCCCAGATCGAAGCGGATACGCATATCGGCGATTTGCACGATGCTGCCGCGCAGGTTCATCACGCCCTTGACAAAGGCGGGGGCGTTGGCGATGCGGGTAACCTTGTCGTATCCGCGCAATTCGCTCACTTTCTGGATGTCGATCCCGTATTCCTCGTCGCCGAGACGGAAAGCCAGAATCTGAAGCGTGGCCGGTGCGCCGGCGGGGGGGTCAATCGTGTCGTGTATGGCTTGCATCGTCGCTCCTGTGTTTCGGAAACGGCGCGCGTTATTGCGCATCGCCTCGTCCGCGCCTGAAGCATAGGGGACAAGCGTGCAAAAGATAATTGAGAAATGTCGAACCCTGCATTCGATGCAGACGAACGCAGCATCGGGCCAGACAGAGACTCAGACGGGTTGGACGACTTCGCTCCGGGGACCGCAAAGAAGTTCGACCAGCTTGTCGCGAAACCGGTTCTTTTCCGCCGGCCGGCGCCGCACGCAAACGCGGATATCCTGCTTGGCCCACGGATCGGACAATTCGACCACCCGGAAGCGCGCATCGTCGGCCTGCAAGGCGGACTGCGGCACGATGCCGATGCCGGCGCCGGAAGCCACAAGGCGCGCGATGGCGTCGTAACCCGAAACCTGGACGCGCACGTCGAGCCGTATGCCGAGGGCCGCAGCCTTGCTCAGCAGGAAAGTGTGCAAGGTGGTGCCTTGCTGCGGAATGACGAACGGTTCGTCGGCGCAGGCGCAGAAGTCCACACTGCCGTCCCTGCCGAGTTCGCTCGCGAACGGCACCAGCAAGACCAGCCGGTCGTGCCGGTACGGCAGGAATTCCAGTTCGGCATGGGCATGCGCGTGCGTGAACGAGCAGACGCCGACGTCGGCCCGCCCGGCGGAAACGGCGGCGGGAATGTCGGCGCTCAAGCGGTCTTCCAGCGTGACGCGACCGTTTGGATAGAGCGCGAAGTAGCGCGCCAGATCGTCCGGCAGGAATGAATTGACGGCGACGTTATTGGCGAACAGGGTGACGTGGCCCGTCAAGCCCATGGCGTACGGCAGCAAATCGGCATTCATTTGCTCCAGTTGCGCCACGCAGCGGCGCGCATGTTCGACCAGGATGTGGCCTGCCGGCGTCAATGCCACACCGCGCGACTGGCGCGTCAGCAATTGGGTCCCCACGGCGTCTTCCAGGCCCTTGATGCGCAGGCTGACCGAGGATGCGGCAAGATGCGAGCGTTCCGCCCCACGCGAGAGATTGCCTTCTTCGGCAACGGCGAGGAAGATCTTGAGATCGCTCAGTTCGTAATGCATCCTGGCCAACATGGCGGTCATGCTCCTTGCAGGTGAGTCGACGCTGGCAACCTGTCCGGCGTCTATAACAGTGAAACCAGGGCCGCAACCAGCAAGGAAGCGGCCGCACTTGCCAGCGAAGGCGAGAAACTATGCGTATGGGCCAGTAGCGCACCGGCCACGAGGGGGCCGGCAATCTGCCCCACGCCATAGGCCGCCGTCATGCTGGCCAGGATGTTGAACCGGACCCGGTGCGCCAGGCGCTTTCCTGCCGGCATGGCAATGGTCACGGTGCCGACGAAGGTGCCGCCGACGAGCAAGGCGCTGGCCAGGAATCCCGCCAGATTCGGCGCCAGCACTGGTATGGCAACGCCAATCGCCTGGCAGGCCAGATTGAGGAACATGGCGCGTTTCGTGCCGGCCCGCATATGCAGCCAATGCCAGAAAAAACACGAGGGCATGGCGCCGATGCCGAACGCCGCCCAGATCTGGAGCGGGTCGATGCCGGGCGCCGCGCCTTTGATCAGCACCGGCAGGTAGGTCGCGGTAACGATGTAGCCGAAGCCGGCCAGGCCGTACACCAGCACCAATATCCAGGGCTTCATCAGCACGTGTTCGCGGATTTTGTCGGCATGCTCGGACGAGGCCGGCCGCGCAGGTGATTTTCCCAGAACCGGCCAGGCCGCTGCGCAGAAAACCGCGGCGGCGAGCGCCAGCGCGGCCCATATCCTTGCGCTGTCGCCATGCATTGCCGCACCCGCCGCGATCAGTTCGGCCGATGAGAAAATGCCGAGGCCGACCCCGGAAAACAACAATGGCGCGCCATGCGGATGCTCGATCACTTGCAGTAGCCAGACCGACGCCGCGATCAGGGCGATGGCGCTGAATATGCCGGCGATGAAACGCACGCCGCCAATCCACCACGCGCCCATCGGCAGCACCAGCAATCCGAGGCAGATCACGGTGCCGAGCATCGCCATGCGCGCCGCCGAAGCCGCATGCGCGTGGGGAAGACGGCTGACCAGCAAGGCGCCGACCAGGTATCCCGCATAGTTGGCCGATGCCGCCCACGAACCCTGGGTCAAACTCATCAATCCTTCGCCGACCATCAACGGGTACATGCCTGTGAAGGCAAAGCGGCCGAAGCCCATGCCGACCGCGATGACCAGGGCCGCCGACACGGCTTCGACAAATCGGCTGTTGCCGGGGACTGCACGCATGCGCGCTTCTTCCTTGCTCGTCAAATGGCTCATGTCACTTCGCTCCTGTCCGTGTTGAACGACCGCCTCGATACTGCTACTGCGGTTCGACTTCGAAAATCAATTCCAGCGCAACCGGCAATCCCATGGGAAGACTGACCACGCCATTGATCAGCCGGGTCGAGGTCTTCTCCGGCCCGAAGACGCTTTCCAGCAACTGGGACGCCGCGTCGGCCAGTTTGGCATGCTCGACGAAATCGCCGGTCGTGGCAATGGCCACACCCAGCCGGACCACGCGCGCCACCCGGTCGAGCGATCCCAGGCGCGCCTGGACCAGCGCCAGGGCGTTGAGACATGCCGCATAGGCTGCCGCGCGGCCTTGCTCCAGATCGAGTTCGGCGCCGACGCGGCCGATAAATTTCGGCACACCGCCGACGATCGGCAACATGCCGCTCAAGAACAGCAGGTTACCCGTTTCAACCGTTGCCACGTAGGCGCCCAGCGGTCGTGGCGGCGCCGGCAACGCGATGTCGAGTGCAAGCAGGCGGCCCTCGGCGCTTTGTGTTGGCGTATTCATGATTTCTCCTTGACGATCAATGGATTAAGAAAGGCATTGACAGGCTGCCCGGTTAAAAACTTGCTAAGCCACTTCATGCCGGAACATGGCATCGATCGAAATCGGCGCCAGATGGTCCAGGTAATTGCTGATGGTTTTCAATGCCACGCCGATCAGCACTTCCATCACGGCGATTTCGCTGTAGCCGGCCGCGAGAAATCGTTCCTTGGTCCGTTCCGCAACAAAGCCGCGGCCGATCACCAGTTCGCGGGTCAGGTCGACCAAGGCATCGAGCCTTGCTTCGCCGAGGCGCTCGCCCTGCCGGATCGCCTTGATGGTTTGCGCGGCCATGCCCAATCCCTTGAGGGTGGAGGCGTGCAGGGCGATGCAGTAGGCGCATTTGTTCTCCACCGATACCGTCAGCAGAATCGCCTGGCGTTCCATGACGGCGAAACAGGATTTCTCCCATGCCGACTCGAGCGACAGGTAACCGTCGAGCACGGCCGGCGAATTGCCGAACGTCGCCATCAGATTCGGGATGCATCCCCCCTTCGCTTGCAGGGCCTTCAGGTTCTCCTGCGAACCTTCGGGCGCGGACTCGATGGTCCGGGGCCTGAGACTTCTCATCGCTTGCTCCAATGACGTTGTGTTTTTCGCGCCGCCCGGAAAAAGAACGGGCGGCGCGTGCCGTGTTGCCGTCCGGTATCTGGTTGCCATATCCGGCTTCGGTATTCGCCGGCGCCCGGCATGGATGGAAGAATGAGGCAAACCGCGTTATTTGATTAGATGGAAATATGTAGAATTTCTTTTCCATTTATGGAAACATAGCAGCATGGCTGACTTAAACGACATCGCGATCTTCATCAAGGTTGCGCAATTTGAAAGTTTCAGCAGGGCTGCGCTCTCGCTGGGCATGCCGGTCTCGACCGTGAGCCGGCGCGTGTCGGAACTTGAAGAGCAGCTCGGCGTGACCCTGCTGCAAAGAACCACGCGCAAGCTGACCCTGACCACGCAAGGCCAGGCTTATTTCCAGCAATGCGCAGAGCCCTTGAATATCCTGTCGGACGCGGAGCGGGTGCTGACGCTCAGCCAGAAGAAGCCCGAGGGGACCTTGAAGATCACCGTGCCGGTGGTGTTGCGGGAGCACGCATTTCTCGACTTTGTCTCCGAGTTCATGCATGCCTACCCGCGCATCAAGATCGATCTGCTGATCTCGAACGAGTTCATCGACTTCGTCGCGCAAAACATCGACATGGGCATACGCTTCGGCGACCTGGAGGACTCCACGCTGATCGCCAAGAAACTCGGCCTGACGGTGCGCTATCTGGTGGCAACCCCCGGTTATCTGGACGGGCGGCAAATCCCGGCCAAGCCGGAAGACCTGACGATGCACCAGTGTGTATTGATGAACGGGAAGAACAACGAAACGCAATGGCATCTCGAGTGCAAGCGCAAGAAAGTTTCGCTGCGCGTCACCGGTAGCGTTTCGAGCCGCGACTTCAACTCGGTAAGCTACTTCACCCACCGGGGCCACGGCATCGGGCTGCTGCCGTTTAACTATTGCGACGAGCTGATCGACCGCGGCGAGCTGGTGCGCATCCTGCCGGAGTGGGCATCGCCCAGAATCCCGGTGCACGCCGTGTACCCGACCAGGAAATTCACTCCCGCCAAACTGCGCGTCTTCCTCGACGCATTGCAGGAATGGAACAGCCCGTTCTGGCTTCCGAAGTAAGCGCCCGCCGGGCGACGATTCCCTTTCACAGCGCAACGTGGCGGGCGATGTCGACGAAGGCGTTGAGGTAATCGATCCCCGTATCGGTCTCGCGCACGCCGAGAAAAATCTGTTTGGCGATGCCGTGCTTGCCCAGGCGCACGGCGCTGATTGCAACCTTGTCGACATACTCCGCAACCAGCCAGCCCGGCAAGGCCGTGACACCGCGACCTGCTTCCACCATCTGCAACATGATGTCGGTGGTTTCGATGGTTTTGTGCTTCTTGGGCGCGCAATTGGCCGGCAGCAAAAATTGGTTGTAGATATCGAGTCGTTCGATTTCGACCGGGTAGGTGATCAGCGTTTCTTCGGTCATGTGCTTGGGCAGGATGTAAGGCTTCCCCGCCAGCGGATGCTTGCGGCTCACAACCAGCACTTGCTCGTAATCGAACACGGGCTGGAACAGCAGACCCGGTTTCAGCAGGGGGTCGGGCGTCACGAGGATATCGATTTCATAGCTGAGCAAGGCGCCGATGCCGCCGAACTGGAATTTCTGCTTCACGTCGACATCCACGTCCGGCCATTCGGTCAGGTAGGGCGACACCACCTTGAGCAGCCATTGATAGCACGGGTGGCATTCCATGCCGATGCGCAGCGTGCCGCGCTGGCCTTGTGCGTATTGGCGCATGATTTTTTCGGCATGGTCGAATTGCGGCAGCAGGCGGTTGGCCAGGGACAGCAGATACTGCCCGGCTTGCGTCAAGCGCAGGCCGCGACCCTCGCGCGCCCAGATCGGCGTGCCCAATTGCTGTTCGATTTTCTTGATCGTGTGGCTCAACGCCGATTGCGTCAGGTGCAGCACTTCTGCTGCTGCGGTCAACGATCCTTGCCGCTCGACTTCGCGGATGACGGCTAAGTGCGTGCGTTCAAGCATGGATTTATCTCATGAATAAAAGTAATCGATTTATGAAATAATACCATTATTATTCATTGACGCGATTCGCTATGATTGCTGCCACTCTCAACGGAACGGGCTATCATGGTCACCACGCACAACCTCGGATTCCCCCGCATCGGCGCCAAGCGCGAACTGAAATTCGCGCTGGAAAATTACTGGAAAGACGCCTCGGCGCGCGATGAACTGACCGCGCTGGGCGCGCAATTGCGCCAGCGCCATTGGTCCAATCAGGCGAAGCTCGATCTGGTGCCGGTCGGCGATTTTTCCTTTTACGACCAGGTGCTCGACACCAGCTTTTTGCTGGGCAACATCCCTGACCGCGTCCGTGGGCTGGAAGGCAATGTGCTGGACAATTATTTCCGCGTTGCACGCGGCCGTTCGGCCAAGGATTCCGGTTGCAGTTGCGTGCATGCGGGCGAAATGACCAAGTGGTTCGACACCAATTACCACTACATCGTCCCCGAATTTACTGCCGCGACCGAATTCTCGCTCGATGCATCGCGCTTGCTGGAGCAAGTCGCGGAAGCACAGCAGCTCGGCGTGCAGGCCAAGCCTGTCGTCATCGGCCCAGTGACGTATTTGTGGCTGGGCAAGGCCAAGGACGATTCCGACAAGCTGGCCTTGCTGCCGCGCCTGTTGCCCGTCTATGCGAAACTGCTGGAACAGCTGGCCGAAAAAGGCGTCGAATGGGTGCAGATCGATGAACCCATCCTTGTCACAGAACTCGACGTCGCATGGCAAAAGGCGTTCACGACCGCCTATGATGCGTTGAAAGGCAGCAAGGCCAAGTTGCTGCTGGCTACCTACTTCGGCCAACTGCAAGACAACCTCGCGCTGGCGTGCAGCCTGCCGGTGCAAAGCTTGCACGTCGATGCGATCAATGCGCACGGCGAAGTGGGACAAGTCATCGAACAGTTGCCGCAAGACCGCATCCTGTCGCTCGGCGTAATCAACGGCCGCAATATCTGGAAGACCGACTTGCACGCCACGCTGGAATGGCTGGAGCCGGTACATCGCGCCTTGGGTGATCGGCTGTGGATTGCGCCGTCGTGTTCGCTGCTGCACGTGCCGGTCGATTTGAATAGCGAACAAAAGCTCGATACCGATATCCTGTCCTGGCTGGCTTTCGCGTTGCAAAAGCTCGATGAACTAAACGTCTTGGCGCAAGCGCTGAACAAGGGGCGCGTTTCGGTGCAGGAAGCGCTGGTGGCGAACCATGCCGCCGTCGAAAAGCGCCGTACCTCGCCGCGCGTGCACAACCCGGCGGTCAAGGCTGCCATCGCCAAAGTCAATGCGACACTGGGCAATCGCCAGGGCGCTTACGAACAACGCGCCGCCAAACAATCGACCTTGCTGAAGCTCCCGGCCTACCCGACGACGACCATCGGTTCGTTCCCGCAAACGGCAGCAATCCGCCACGCCCGCAGCCAGTTCCGTAGCGGCGAACTCGACGAAGCGGCCTACAAAACCGCAATGCAGGGCGAGATCGCCCACTGCGTGCGCGAGCAGGAAGCGCTCGGTCTGGACGTATTCGTGCATGGCGAAGCGGAACGTAACGACATGGTCGAATACTTCGGCGAACAGCTCGACGGCTACGCCTTCAGCCAGTTCGGCTGGGTGCAATCTTATGGTTCGCGCTGCGTGAAGCCGCCCATCCTGTTCGGCGATATCAGCCGCCCGAAAGCGATGACGGTGGAATGGATCAACTATGCGCAATCGCTAACGATCAAGCCGATGAAGGGCATGCTCACAGGCCCGGTCACGATGTTGAATTGGTCCTTCGTGCGCGACGACCAGCCGCGCTCGGTGTCGTGCTACCAGTTGGCACTGGCGATCCGCGAAGAAGTGCTGGACCTGGAAAAAGCCGGCGTGCGCATCATCCAGATCGACGAGGCCGCATTGCGCGAAGGCTTGCCGCTGCGCCGTTTGCAATGGAGCGAGTACTTGCAATGGGCGGTCGAATCGTTCCGCATCACGGCCAATGGCGTACAGGACGAAACACAGATCCATACCCACATGTGCTATTCGGAATTCAACGACATCATCGCCTCGATCGCCGACATGGACGCCGACGTGATCACGATCGAAACCTCGCGCTCCGACATGGAATTGCTCGATGCCTTCGACAATTTCAACTATCCCAACGAGATCGGCCCGGGCGTCTACGACATCCACTCGCCGAACATTCCGAACCAGGAACACATCGTGCAATTGATGCGCAAGGCGGCCGAGCGGATTCCGGCACAGCGCTTGTGGGTCAACCCGGATTGCGGCTTGAAGACGCGCGCCTGGGAAGAAGTGATTCCGGCCTTGAAGAACATGGTGGCGGCAGCAAAGCAGTTGCGTGCGACAGTCTGATGAGATGGACCCGCCCCAACCGGGGGTGGGCCCTTTTCGCCCAAATTTCCTGCCGGTGTCGCCCTGACATCCGGCATTGCTTCGGTGCGCCAAAGGGGCTGCCGGCAGCATTGATACATGCCAAAGAGCTACCTCCGATGTTGGTCGCGAAAGGCGGCACCTCAGGGCATTAATCAGTGGGAAAAAGCGAAGCGTCTATTTGAGACGATGGAATTTTTACAAAAATACCAATCGGCAACAATCTCAAGTTAAGCTGCAAAAATCTTGATTTGAATTGCGATTGATAACACCCGCCCTTGAAACTCCCCCTTTCCGCCCTTATAATTAGCACTCGTCAAGGAGGAGTGCTAACAGCCACCCTCCGACAACTCTTATTCTTGGCTTGTTGTTTTGCTCACCCCTAGAGCAGAACGGCACACCGAAGAATCACCAACCCATTGATTTTTAAGGAGTTTGTATGAACCTTCGTCCTTTGCACGATCGCGTCATCGTCAAGCGCCTGGACCAGGAAACCAAAACTGCGTCCGGACTGATTATTCCCGATGCTGCTGCTGAGAAGCCTGATCAAGGCCAGGTGCTGGCCGTTGGCAACGGCAAAGTCAACGACGACGGCAAGGTGCGTCCGCTGGACGTCAAGGTCGGCGACCGCGTCCTGTTCGGCAAATACTCCGGCCAAGCCGTCAAGGTTGACGGCGACGAAGTGCTGGTGATGCGCGAAGAAGACATCATGGCGATCGTCGAGAAGTAATCAACAGATCAGGCTTTGAGGCTGTTGTGAAATTAGCGTGGCTAGGGTGTAGCTGGGAATTTGGGTGGCATGCCACCCGCCAGCGTAACGGTATCCGCCTGCAAGCGGATACGTGCCCTGCAAGGGCCGCACCGAAGACAGTACGAGTAGTACGGCGAGGTGCGGCAACAACGCCACGGTAATTTCACAACAGCCTCATTCAACGAATCAATCAAGGAGTTATTAACATGGCAGCTAAAGAAGTAGTATTCGGCGATGCCGCCCGTGCCAAGATGGTCGAAGGCGTCAATATCCTGGCCAATGCAGTCAAGGTCACTCTCGGTCCCAAGGGCCGTAACGTCGTGCTGGAGCGCTCGTTCGGCGCCCCGACGGTGACCAAGGACGGCGTTTCCGTCGCCAAGGAAATCGAACTCAAAGACAAGCTCATGAACATGGGCGCGCAAATGGTCAAGGAAGTCGCGTCGAAGACCAGCGACAACGCCGGTGACGGCACCACGACCGCAACGGTTCTGGCACAAGCCATCGTGCGCGAAGGTATGAAGTTCGTTGCCGCCGGCATGAACCCGATGGACTTGAAGCGCGGCATCGACAAGGCAGTTGCTGCCACCGTCGCCGAGCTGGCCAAGATCGCCAAGCCTTGCACCACGTCGAAGGAAATCGCCCAGGTCGGCTCGATTTCGGCCAACAGCGACGCCTCGATCGGCGAACGCATTGCCGAAGCCATGGGCAAGGTCGGCAAGGAAGGCGTCATTACCGTTGAAGACGGCAAGTCGTTGAACGACGAGCTCGACATTGTCGAAGGTATGCAATTCGACCGCGGCTATCTGTCGCCCTACTTCATCAACAACCCGGAAAAGCAAGTTGCCATTCTGGACAACCCGTTCGTCCTGCTGTTCGACAAGAAGATCTCGAACATCCGCGATCTGCTGCCGGTGCTGGAGCAAGTCGCCAAGGCTGGCCGTCCGCTGTTGATCATCGCTGAAGACATCGAAGGCGAAGCGCTGGCTACCCTGGTTGTGAACAACATCCGCGGCATCCTGAAGACTTGCGCCGTCAAGGCTCCCGGCTTCGGCGACCGCCGCAAGGCCATGCTGGAAGACATCGCTGTCTTGACCGGCGGCCAGGTGATCGCTGAAGAAGTCGGCCTGACGCTGGAAAAGGTCACGCTGAACGATCTGGGCCAAGCCAAGCGCATCGAAATCGGCAAGGAAAACACCACGCTGATCGACGGCGCCGGCGAAGCTGCCGCCATCGAAGCGCGCGTCAAGCAAATCCGCGCGCAGATCGAAGAAGCCAGCTCGGACTACGACCGTGAAAAGCTGCAAGAGCGCGTTGCCAAGCTGGCAGGCGGTGTTGCCGTGATCAAGGTCGGCGCTGCCACCGAAGTCGAAATGAAGGAAAAGAAGGCCCGCGTGGAAGACGCGCTGCACGCCACCCGCGCAGCCGTTGAAGAAGGTATCGTTCCCGGCGGCGGCGTGGCTCTGCTGCGCGCACGCGCCAACATCACCGTCAAGGGCGACAATCCCGACCAGGAAGCCGGCATCAAGATCGTGCTGCGCGCGATGGAAGAGCCGCTGCGCATGATCGTCACCAACGCCGGCGAAGAAGCCTCGGTGGTGGTCAACAAGGTGTTGGAAGGCAAGGGTAACTTCGGCTACAACGCCGCCAACGGCACCTATGGCGATCTGGTCGAAATGGGCGTTCTGGACCCGGCCAAGGTGACGCGTTCGGCGCTGCAAAACGCAGCCTCGATCGCTTCGCTGATGCTGACCACGGACTGCATGGTTGCCGAGCTCGTCGAAGACAAGCCGGCCGGCGGCGGTCATATGGGCGGCATGGGTGGCATGGGCGGTATGGGTGGCATGGACGGCATGATGTAATTGATGCCGACCTGAACCTGTACGGTTCTTGTTACATGAAAACGCCCCGGGTTTCCGGGGCGTTTTTCATTTGGTGATGCGTTTTGTGATTGTTTGCGAGTTCCGTTGGTTGTGCTGGGCCTCGCAGCCTACTACCTCCTGCATTGATTCCTGTCATTGCCGCAAAAGCGCGCAGTTGTCAGGGGGAATTTGTTGACGACCCTAGCCCATCTAGTGCGGCTTGCCTTGGCACCCCTCGCCCGCGGGCGGGAGAGGGGGTGGGGGTGAGGGTGAGGGGCGTTATGGTCTGGCTACGCGGGCTAGGCAATATAAAGCAATGCAACCAAGTAGTTTGTCGAATTCATGCATAGTCAGATCGCAACCTCCCTCACCCCCACCCCTCTCCCGCCTGGGGGCGAGGGGAGTCCCGTAGTCACTCGCATTAAATCCGAAAATTAAGCGGCAACGCGTTTGATCACCCACAAACCCTTATCCTCAACCTGCCTAGCTTTTGCACGTGCAGTCCTGCAGTGCTTCACCCCGGCTTTGCTCCCTTGCGATGTGGTTTCGGCTTTGCCGAATCGGTGTGTTTGCCGAAACCGGATTTTGCTTTGACCGGCGGCTTACCTCCACCCGTCCTGTCATGCACGTCTCTTTCGCCGCCCTTCCTGGGCGCTGACGATTCCGTCTTTTTGCCCGTGAAGGCCTCTCCCTGCGGCGCTTTGGCCGCATGGCTGATGCGAAGCTGCTGCCCGGACACCGTCACGCTCTTCAACTGCTTGAACAATTCCTTGGGCATGCCTTCGGGCAGATCGAGCGTGCTGTAGTCGTCGTGAATGTCGATGCGGCCGATGTATTTCGCTTCGATGCCGGCCTCGTTGGCAATGGCGCCGACGATGTTGGCCGGCTTGACGCCATGCACTTTGCCGACTTCGATGCGATACGTTTCCATGGCCGGCGCACCGGGGGCGCTGCGTTCCTTCTTGCGCGCAACCGGCTCTTCAGGTTCTTCATGATGTACGGGGCGCGCTTTGGGCGGCGCTTTGTCGGGACGCTGGGCGCTTTCCTCCGGCCTTGGCTTGCGCGGCTTCTTGTCTGCGCCCTTGTCGGCCGGCACCGGTTCGCCTTCGCGGGTAATCTTCAATTGCTGGCCGGCGACCCACACCGTCTTCAGATGATGCAGCAGGTCGTCCGGCATGGTGTCGGGCAAATCCAGCGTACTGTGGTCGTCGTGGATTTGAATGCGGCCGATGTATTTGGAATCGAGGCCCGCTTCGTTGGCGATGGCGCCGACGATATTGCCCGGCTTGACGCCGTGCATGTGGCCGACTTCGATGCGGAAGCTCTGCATCCCGGCCTCGGGGGTGTGGTCGGTGCGCTCTCGCCTTGGAAAGGCCGGCCGCTCGGTTGCTTCACGGTGTTCCGGCCGGTCAGGGCGTTCGAAGCTGCGATTGCTGTGATGGCTGCTGCCTTCCGCACGCTGCGTGCGCTCGGGACGTTCGGTGAATTCCCTGCGGCCCGTGGCAACAGGCCTGGTCTCTAGCCTGGCGCGCTCGTCAAATTCGCTCTTTTTCTTGTCCAGCAGCAGCGGCGTGTCTCCCCGCGCCAGCTTTGCCAGCGCGGCGGCGATCTCGACGGCGGGGACGTTCTTCTCCTGTTCATACTCGGCAATCAGCGACGCGAATTCTTCCAGGCCGCCGGCCGCCAGCGTTTCCGTGATCTGGTCCTTGAAACGGGCGACGCGCACGTCGTTGACGGCTTCGATGGTGGGCAGTTGCAGCGGCGCCACCGGCTGGCGCGTGGCGCGTTCGATGGCCTTGAGCAGATTGCGTTCGCGCGGCGCGATGAACAGGATCGCCTCGCCGCTGCGCCCGGCGCGGCCGGTGCGGCCGATGCGATGGGTATAGCTCTCGGGGTCGTGCGGCACGTCATAGTTGATCACGTGGCTGATGCGTTCGACGTCCAAACCGCGTGCGGCGACGTCGGTGGCGACAAGGATGTCGATCTGGCCGTCCTTGAGTTGTTGGATGACGCGCTCGCGCTGCTGCTGGGCCAGGTCGCCGTTGATGGCAATCGCAGAAAAGCCGCGCGCCTGCAGTTTGCTCGCCAGTTCTTCCGTGCCCAGCTTGGTGCGCGCAAAGATGATCATGCCGTCGAACGGCTCCGCTTCCAGGATGCGCGTGAGTGCATCGAGCTTGTGCAAGCCGCTGACGAGCCAGTAGCGCTGGCGTATGTTGTCGGCCGTGCCGGTCTTCGCGGCGATGGTGACTTCGGTGGGATTATTCAGGTAGGTTTGCGCGATGCGGCGGATCGCCGGCGGCATGGTCGCGGAGAACAAGGCGGTCTGGCGCGATGCCGGCGTTCTTTGCAGGATGGTTTCGACGTCGTCGATGAAGCCCATGCGCAGCATCTCGTCGGCTTCGTCGAGCACCAGCGTTTTGATCTGCGAGAGGTCGAGCGAATTTTTTTCGATGTGGTCGATCACGCGGCCGGGCGTCCCCACGACCACGTGCACACCGCGGCGCAGCGCGCTCAGTTGCGGGCCGTAGCTCTGGCCGCCATAGATCGGCAGTACGTGAAAGCCCGGCAGGTAGGTCGCGTAGCGCTGAAACGCTTCTGCCACCTGGATCGCCAGCTCGCGCGTCGGCGCCAGCACCAAGGCTTGCGGCGCGGCCGCCTTGGTGTCGATGCGACCGAGTATCGGCAAGGCAAAGGCGGCGGTCTTGCCGGTGCCTGTTTGCGCCTGGCCGAGCACATCGCGCCCTTGCAGCAAGAGCGGAATCGTGGCGGCCTGGATCGGCGACGGGGTCTCGTAACCGAGTTCCTGCAGCACGCGCAGCAATGGCGCGCTCAGATTCAGGTCGGCAAATTGGGGGAAGCTTGTTTCGGACATGGTGTCCCTTATTCTGTAAATTGCGCGGTTCTGTGCATTGCGGCGGATACCGCATCAACTATTGCGCTGGGCAGGGCTTTGCCCTTGGGGTTGGCGGACATGACGCCAGGCGTTGCGGCCATGCACTGCGCACGCACGCCTTGCAAGACTCTTGCCGGAGCCTCAATCATTGAGTGCGCCTTTTGCCGCTTCTTCGGGTGACAATCCATCATAGAACATATCGGTGAAGTCCTCGACGTATTCTTCAATATGCTCTTGCGCCTGGGCCAGCGTGACACCGCCGGCAACAAGAAACCCTTCCACCTCGGTACACCATTGGATCAGGGCGGCGGTTTCCGGATCGAGCTTTTCTTTCTTGGCCATAACATCACCTGTGTTTTTATAGGGGTTTTTCGGTCACATGGTCCCGCCTGCGGCAAGCAGCAACGGCACCGCTTAAACTTGCGCCGTCGTCCTGATGACCGTCACCCGGCTGATGAGAAATTCGTCATCCACCACACTGCGGAATGGAACGCCGACGACATTGAACCCCGGGCCGCCGTCATCGAGCCAGGCTTGTGCCATCGGGTCGAATTCCTGCGGTTTCAGGCGAAGCATCTGGGCCGAGATGACGAACTGCGCGCCCGCTTTTTGCTTTTTCACCAATTCGTCCAGGGTCGCCATGTTACGCCTCTTTGCTTTGTGTCTGACAATGATATGACAGATTTTCTTGGGTGTTGGTGCCCGCGACGAGAATGCCGCTGCGCACAATCACAACCAGTGTCAACTACGAAGCATCGGAGAGCATCAACATGCAGAGTTTCGTAGGTTGGTGCAGAGCGAAGCGAAGCCCAAGGTTGCGATGCCCGCACTATCGCATGTGTTGAGTCGACGCGCGGAAGTTGGGCCGGGCATCGCTACGCTCTGCACCAACCTACAATTGCACCCACTTAAACCGGCATATCATGCAAACAGAGATGACGAAAATAACGAAACGGTACGTTTGCTGCGCCAAATCAGAACTTATTGCTATCGACATCCTTGATGAAGCGTATCAAGCCAGCGAAATAAGTTTGCTGATCGTCATATAAAGCAAGGTGGCTCCCTTCCGGGCAATACAGGTAGCGCCCGTGCGCCACTTTCCCGGCCATCATTTTCATGAATGCCGGGTCCATCGTGTCGTAGCGTGCGCCGATGGTCAGCGTGGGCACGGTGATCTTCGGTAGATCGGCCGTGCGATCCCAGTCCTGCAGGATGGCGTTGTGTGCGCCCAGTTCGCTCGGGCCTTGCATGGGCACGTAGACCTTGGGGTTGAGGCGGGCGAAGGAACGCGTCACCGGCTCGGGCCATTGCTCGGCCGGCAGGCGCAAGACGTGCTGCACGTAATACGACGACATCAGCAATTCTTCGTAGCGCGGCTCGGTGTATTTGCCGGCCTTTTCCAGCGCCAGGATTTCGGCCAGCGCCTTTTGGTCCATGGCGGGCATCAGCACCGTGTCGGCGTATTTGTTATAGGCCGGGATGCTCGACACCATGTTCGAAATCACCAGGCCTTTCAGGTTCTGCTGGTATTTCAGGGCATATTCCATCGCCAGGATGCCTCCCCAGGATTGGCCGTACAGGTAGAAGTTGCTGCGGTCCAGGCCTAGCGCGATGCGCACCTGCTCCACCTCCTCGACGAAGCGCGGCAGGCTGTTGATCAATTCCGGCGCATCGGGCTGGTCGCTGTAGGCCGAGCCGAGCTGGTCGTAATAATAGTATTCGATGCCGGCGCCGGGGAAAAAGCTGTCGAAGGCCTCGAAATATTCATGCGTCGCGCCCGGCCCGCCGTGCAGCAGCAAGACTTTGATGGTCGGATTGTTGCCGACGCGCTTGGTCCAGACGTGGAAGGTGCCTTTGGACGTCTGGATCGGGATCATGCGCACGCCGCCGCTCAAGACATCGCTGCGGCCGGTGTTATCGAAATAGTTTGCCGGCGCAGGCGTTTGGGCCGCCGCGGGCGTCACGGCGGCGATGCCAAACGCGAGCGCCAGGCAGAATAAGCGGGACATGAATGTCGTCAGTGTCATGGTGTTCCTTTTCTCCATAGCGCGTGGTCAAATCGGCAAGCAATGCTTGCCGATTATGCGGCATAAGCGCAGATTGCGATATGGCAGCGCCTATGCAGGTGCAATCGCAAGAAAAGTCCCGCGAGCAGCTGAATCCAAAATCGTCACCCTCCCGTATATCAAGCCGAAGCGACAAGTATTGCAGCAGGATAAGCCGCATCTGATCGTATTTTGCAAACAAGGGAGCACTAGATGAACCGATTTCACCTGAAGGGCCTGGCCTGCGCCGCGTTGGCGCTGGCCGTGCAAGCAGCCTATGCCGACGATACGGCGAGCGCCACGCCATCCATGCTGCCCGACATGGGCAAGCTGCTGGCAACCGGCGGTGTTTCCACGGTCGAAGGCGCGGCCGGCGGCGGGATCACGCCTTGGGCGCTGATCGGCGGTTACGGCACGCGCGACAGTTATGGCGCGAACGTGCACGACACTTATCTCAGCACGCAGGATTTCCAGCTCGATACCTATGGCGCCGAAGTCGGTATTGCCGACCGCGTGGAGCTGTCCGTTGCACGGCAGGATTTCAAGGCGACCGACGGCCCCTTGAACGGCTTGCGGGTGAGCCAGAACATTTTCGGCGTGAAGGTCAAGGTGGCCGGCGACGCGGTGTATGACCAGGATAGCTGGATGCCGCAGATTGCGGTGGGCGCGGAATACAAGCGCAACGACGGCTTCTCGGGCTTGCTCAACGTGCCGGTGACGGCCTTGGGTGCGAAGAAAACCTCGGGCACGGACTATTACATTGCCGCCACCAAGATCTTCCTCGATCAGAGCTTGCTGGCCAACGTGACGATACGCGAGACCGAAGCGAACCAGATGGGCTTGCTCGGTTTCGGCGGCGATCTGCACGATAACTACCAGGCCGAGTTTGAAGGTTCGCTGGCCTATCTGTTGACCAAGAATTGGGTGGTCGGCGCCGAGTACCGCGAAAAGCCGCACAACCTTTCCGTCGACAACGAGCGCGCCTATTACGACGCCTTCGTGGCGTGGTTCCCGACCAAGAATGTTTCGCTCACGCTGGCCTATGCCAACCTGGGCAGTATCGTGGCCCCGGTCACGGGCAACAACAGTTCGCAATCCGGCGTCTATCTTTCGCTGCAAGCCGGCTTCTGACCCCATACCGACAGGACATATCATGAAAATCAAGCATCTGTTCGCCATCACCGCCCTGGCCTTTTCTTTCGCCGGCATCGCGCATGCGCAAGCTGTCGACACCACCGATGCGGTGTTCCAGGATTTCGGCGGCAAGCCCGGCATCTCGAAGGTGATCGACGATTTCCTCGGCATCTGGCAGGAAGACCCGCGCATCAGCGGCGCCTTGAAGGACGCCGACGTGGAGCGGCTCGGTTTCATGCTCAAGGAGCAGTTCACGCAATTGACCGGCGGTCCGGCGGTCTATAGCGGCAAGGATATGAAGACGGCGCACCAGTCCATGGGCTTGCACAACGCCGACTTCAATGCGCTGGCAGAAGACCTGCAAAAGGCAATGGAGAAAAACAATGTGCCGGTGCGCGCGCAAAACAAGCTGCTGGCCAAGCTGGCGCCGATGGAGCATCAGATTGTGACCAAGTAAATCAACCGTCGTCCCCCGACGCGACAACAGCACCGGGCCATGTACCCGGTGCTTTCCCAAGGAGCGACCGCTGCAAGGCGGCATGCCACGATGAAAATTTTCTCTTCCCAGCGCCGGCTGGTGCTGCGTGCGCTGGCGGGCGTCGGTGCCAGCCTGGCCGGTGCCTCGGCGTTCGCCCAAGGCTCTGCCAAGACCCGGGTCGTCGCCATTACCGCCGAGCGATTCCGCTTCACGCCGAACCGCATCGAACTGGCGCTGGGCGAACCGGTGATTCTGGAATTCAGCACGGAAGATACGCCCATGGGTTTCAATGCGCCTTCCCTGCGCCTGCGCACCAATATCCTGCCCGACATGCCGGCCCGGCTCTACCTCGTGCCGGATCGCAAGGGCGTGCATCACTTCCACTGCGACGTGGCTTGCGGTAGCGGGCACCCTGACATGAAGGGCATGATTCTTGTTGCTTGATCTGGATTTTTAAAGAAATAAAACTACATAACAGAGACAAATGAGTATCAAAATCCCTTGAAAAACGGCATTTTTACTGTATTTATTCGCTTACCTGTCTTGGGTAAAATTGTTTAAGGATATGTATAATAACTACATTTCGACAACAACATAGCCGAGACATCGCATGAAATCGCCTGCTTCACGCCTCCTTTCGCCTTCGCTGCTTTCCCTGGCGTTTGCCGCCGCGCTGGTCACCGCGTTCACCTCCCCTTCCGCTTCGGCCCAGCAAACCAGCACCGTGATCCATCCGGCCTGGAGCGAAAACGCCGCGATCTATGAAGCCAACATCCGGCAATACTCGCCCGAAGGCAGTTTCAGGAAGTTCGAAGAACACCTGCCCGAGTTGAAGAAGATGGGCGTGGGTGTAATCTGGATCATGCCGATCAACCCGATCGGCAAGGTCCACCGCAAGGGCACGCTGGGCAGCTATTACGCCGTGGCCGACTACAAGGCCGTCAACCCGGAATTGGGCACGCCGGAGGATTTCCATCACCTGGTCGACGCGATCCATGCGCAAGGCATGAAGGTGATCATCGATTGGGTGGCGAACCACACCGCGTGGGACAATGACTGGACCAGGACGCACCCCGACTTTTACGTGCATGACGACAAGGGCGATTTCGTGCCGCCCGTGCCCGACTGGCACGACGTGATCAAGCTCGATTACCGCAACCCGCAATTGCGCGTCGCGATGATCGATGCCATGAAATACTGGGTGACGGACTATGACGTCGACGGTTTCCGCTGCGACGTGGCCGACATGGTGCCGGTCGATTTCTGGGACCATGCGCGCGACGAACTGGACAAGATCAAGCCCGTTTTCATGCTGGCCGAAGCCACCAAGCCGGCCTTGCAGGAACACGCCTTCGACATGACCTACGGCTGGCAATTCAAGGACTTGTTCAACGATATCGCGCAAGGCAAAAAGACCGTGGCCGATCTCGATGCTTATCTGAACGGCGAAGAGAAGCAGTACAACCCGAACTCTTACCGCATGCTGCACATCACCAACCACGATCTCAATTCGTGGGAAGGCACGGAGTTCCAGCGCCTGGGCGATGCGACCGAAACCTTCCTGGTGCTATCGACCGTGATCAAGGGCATGCCGCTGATCTATTCGGGCCAGGAAGCGGGCAACACCAAGGCGCTGGCCTTCTTCGAGCATGATCCGATCCAATGGAAGGACCATAAATTCCGCGGACTTTACACCAGGCTGTTCCAGTTGAAGAAGACCAACAAGGCCTTGTGGAATGGATTGGCGGGCGGCGAACTGGTGCCGGTGCGCACCTCGAACGACAAGGCCGTGTTCGCCTTCACGCGCAGCAAGGACGGCAATGAAGTGGTCGGGATTTTCAATCTGTCGGACAAGCCGCAGGCGGTGACGATTGTCGATCGATCGATGACGGGCAATTTCACCGATCCGATCGGTGGGACGGCGGTGAGTTTGCCTGCTCCGTTGAAGTTGAAGCTGATGCCTTGGGAATATCGGGTTTACGCCAAATAAATTGCGGCCACGTTGACTGTTCTCGCACAGAGCCCGGTCAACGCGGGCACCTGAGATTCTAGGCGGTCAGCCTCTGCCGCCCGGCCCAGCGCGACCCCAACTGATTGAACGCCAGCCCACCCAGCACCAGCGCACCGGCTGCAAGCTTCCACCATTGCAGCGGCTCGGCCAGGATGATCGCCGCTGCCACCATGCCGACCACAGGCACGAGCAGGGTGAAGGGGGCGATCGTCGCGGTCGGGTATTTGCCGATCAGGTAAGACCAGATGCCGTAGCCGATGATGGTGTTCGGATAGGACTGGAAGAACACCGCACCGACCGACACCCAGTTGACGCGCTGTGCCGCCATGGCCCAGGCGTCAGGCCCCTCGATGCAGTACGATGCCAGCAGCATCGGCGGCGCGGCCAGAAGCGAACCCCAGGTCACCAGCGAGAGCGGATTCACCTTGCCCATCTTCTTGGTGAAGATATTGGCCGTGGCCCAGCAAAACCCGGCGGTGACCACCAGCACGAAACCGATCAGGGTCGGCTTGGCGTCGAGATTGCACGCCACCAGCGCCATGCCTGTCAAGGCCACCAGCGCGCCGAGCAACTGGTTGAGCAAGGGCCGCTCGTGCAGCAACAGGACAGCCAGGCCGATGGTGAAGAAGGCCTGCAACTGGATCACCAGCGAAGCCAGCCCCGGCGGAAAGCCGAGCTTGATGCCGGTAAACAGCAGCGTGAATTGCAACGCGAATTGAAACAGCGCAAAGCCTGCGAGCAAGCGCCACGGCACTTGCGGGCGCTTGACGAAAAACACCAGCGGCAGCGCGGCAACCAGGAAGCGCAATGAGGAAAACAGGATCGGCGGCAAGCCCTGCAAGCCGAACTTGATGACCACGAAGTTCGACCCCCAGATGGTGATGGTCAGGAGGGCGAGCAGGATGTCGGATGGCTTCATGTGGGCAGGGGCGAGGACAGGATTTCCGATTGTAGTGCTTCCCGTCAAATCTTGCGGAAGGTCAAATCGATTGTGTCATGAGCGCGCTCCGATTTAACAGACTGTGGGCTGCGCGCGAATCGGGCAAACGAATGCGGGCATTTGATTAGACAATCGCATGGGGTTGGGGCAAACTCGAATGGTCGCGATGCACAATGGCGCGGCAATATTCCCATAAGGAGACGAAACGTGCCCGCAGGCGGTCCCACGCACCCTACGCCCTATTCGCCGCAGATCAGCGACGATGCCATCGCCGCGCGCAATCGCCTGCTCGCCAGCATCGGCGAGGGGACCGATCTGCCGGCGCTGGGCTCATCCGTGTCGCGCGTGGTGCAGATGGCGTCGTCGTCCGACGAAGCGGTGCGCAACCTGGCTTCCTTCGTGCTGGCTGATGCCGGCTTGACGCAAAAGATCTTGCGCGTGGCCAATACCGTGGTGTATCGCACTTATTCCGGCGCGCCGATCACGACGGTCTCGAAGGCGATCTTCATGCTCGGGTTCGAAACCGTCAAGACCAATGCGCTGGCGATGCTGCTGGTTGACGGCATGTCGGGCAACCGCGCGCAAAGCGTGCGCGCCGAGCTGGCGCAGTCGCTCGCGGCATCCGTGATCGGGCGCGAGATGGCCAAGCGCAGCCAGTTCAAGGATGCCGAGGAAGCGGCAGTGGCGGCGCTGTTCAAGAACATGGGGCGCTTGCTGGTAGCGGCGCACGACCACCTGCTCTACAGCGAAGTCGCGGCCCTGATCGAAAGCGGTGCGCGCACCCCGAGCCAGGCGTCGGCGCAGGTGCTGGGCTGCAGCTTCGAGATGCTGGCCGAAACGGTGCTGCAGGAGTGGCAGATTCCCGACACCATCGTCAAGGCACTGGCCGCCCTGCCATCGGGTCCGCTGCGTCCGGCCAGGAGCCGCCAGGAATGGATGCAGCAGGTGGCGGCCTTCAGCACCGCCGCTGCGTCGCTGCTATCGAAGATGGGAGAGAACGTCCAGGAAGCCGCCGGCCGGGCCTTGCTCAGCCGTTTCGGCAAGGCCTTGAATCTGGACGAAGACAGCTTGACCCTGCTATTCGAATCGGTGACCCAGGAAATCCGCGTCCTCACCACGCAGGCCGGTTTGGCTGACGCGGGCAGTACCGAGCTGGGGCATGTCGACGAGGCCGGAGCCGACGCGCAAGACGATGAACCGCAGGAAGGCCCGGACACGGCGCCCGAGGCAGAAGCCGAACTCGGTTTGCCCAGCGAACTGCTGATGACGGTCGAGGAAGACCGTGCCACGCGACCCACCGGCCGGCACCCCAGCGGCAAGCCGCTCGACGCGCGCGAACAGCTCATGGCCGGCGTGCACGACGTGACCGAGATGATGGCGTCGGGGCGCAGCAAGGTCAACGACATGATCATGCTGGTGCTTGAGACGATCTACCGCAGCATGGGCTTCCGCTTCGCCACCATCTGCATCAAGGACGCCAAGGCCGGCACCTATCGCGCCCGCATCGCGTTGGGCGAACAGGCCGCGGCGCGGCAGGACGCCTTTGCGCTGCCGCTGGAACATGCGCGCGATGTGTTTCACCTGGCGCTGGAAAACGATGCCGACCTGATGATTGCCGATGCATCTGCGGCCAAGATACGCGAGCTGATCCCGGCCTGGCATCGCGCGCTCCTGCCCGATGCGAAAAGCTTCATCGTGCTGCCTTTGGTGGTGCAGAAGAAGCCGTTCGGCTTCTTTTATGCGGATCGGGCTTTGGCTGCGCCTGAGGGCGTGCCGCAGGATGAGGTGGCGTTGATCCGGACCTTGAAGGGACAGGTGTTGGCGGCGTTGAATGCCAGATAGGCCCATACGCCCTGCCGGCGCCGGGTGTGGTTGCATCGAGTGGGATGCCGGCAGGCGATTGGCAAACGCTTCACGTCGTGCTCAACGACGCCGTTGAGGCAAATCGCGCGGCCGCCTCTGTACCCGATCCTGCCCTAGCCTATCCCACCTCAATCCAATCAAACCCCGCATCCTGGCAAGCGCAACGCAAGGCCACGCTGCCATCGGCAATCACCCCCAGCAGCGCCGCCATGGCCAGTTCAGGCGAGTTGTTCTTGCGGCTCAAATGCGCTGCCACCACGGTCTTGAGGCGGCTCCGGTCGATGGCAGCCAAAATGCCGGCGCCAGCTTCGTTGGAGAGGTGGCCGTGGTCGCCGGCGATGCGCTGCTTGAGGAAGGTGGGGTAGCTCGATTCGGCCAGCATGCGCACGTCGTGGTTGGTTTCGAGCAGCAGGGCGTCGCAGGCGTCCAACATGGCGATCATGTGCGCCGTGGCGTGGCCGGCGTCGGTCAGGACGCCCAGGCGCCTGTCGGATTCTTCCAGCACGCATTGCAGCGGTTCGCGCGCGTCGTGCGGCACGGTGTAGGGCACCAGACGCAGGCCGCCTATGTCGACCGGGGTGCTGTCGCGGCACAGGACTACTTCGACGCCGCCGATGTCGCCGCGCACGGCCTGCCAGGTGCCCTGGCTGAGATAAACGGGAATGCGGTATTTGCGCGCCAGCTTGAATACGCCGCCGACATGATCGGAATGTTCGTGGGTGACGAAGATGGCGGAGATGGCTTCGGGCTCCAGGCCGGCGCGGCGCAGGCGGCGCTCGGCCTCGCGCAAGGCGAAGCCGCAATCGACCATGATGGTCGTGGCGGCTTCGGAAGCGATAGCGGAAGAGGTAACGAGCAGCGCGTTACCCTCGCTGCCGCTTCCCAGACTGGCAAATTTCACGATGTTATCCGGGAAGCGGTGCTGCCATTGCGGTACTGCCGGCTGCGCTTACTTGAGCTGCTCGCTCAAGAGCTTCAGGATCTTCCCGCCGGCGTCCGTGGTTTCAGGCTTGCCGTCGACGTCCAGAACCGTCACGCGGCTGGTGTCGCCGGTTTCCTTGACCTGGATGCGGTACTTGGTGGCCTTGGTCGTGTCGTCGCTCCAGTTGAACAGGCGCGTGAACCAGCCCTTGCTTTCGGCATCCTTGGCTTCGTCGACGTAGCGCACGAAGTAGATGCCCTGGGTGCGGTCGCGGTCTTCCACGGTGAAGCCGACGCGGTCCAGCGCCAGGCCGACGCGGCGCCAGGAATGATCGAAGCCTTCGTCGACTTCGACGTAGCTGCCACCGGCATCCTTCTGCAATTTGGCATGCGATTGATCGACCACGGCCGTGGCCGTTGCGGTCTTGACCAGCGTCGGGTCATTGCCCAGGCGTGCCATCAGGCGCGACAGAAAGGCCGTTTCCAGGCCGGGGTCGGTCTTGCGCGGCGCCCAGTCGACGGTTTCCTTTTGCGAGCCGGTCAGCACTTCTTCCACACCCTGGTGGCTGATGTAGATTTCGGTGGTGCCGTCCGGGCCGCGCTCGAGGCGGGTGCGGAACTTGTCGCGCTCGCCGGTGGACCACATCCCGTCGAATACCTTGCCGATCGTCTCATGGATGAAGTCGGTCGGAATCTTGGCGCGGTTTTCGGCCCAGTCGGTTTCCATGACGCCTTCGGCGGGATGCTCGACGTTGATCAGGAAGCCGTTTTCCTGCCAGAAGTCCTTGACCTGCGGCCACAGCGCTTCGGGCGTTTGCTTGACCACCAGCCAGTGGGCGTCGCCATCGCGTTCGATGTGCATGGCGCCCAGGGCGTTGATGGCCACGACGCCATTTTGCGAGTTCGCCGTGGGCGCATTGGCGCCGCCCTTCCTCAAGTAGTCTTCGGCGGTGACGGTGCCGGACGCCGGCACTTGATAGCGGTTGTCATGCTGCAGTTGGGTCAGGTCGGGCGGCACTTCCAGGCTCGGTGCCTTGGTGGCCTTGCTGGCGCTCTTGTAATCGATCCGGTCGGGCTCCATCACGGTACTGAAGGTGCTGCAGCCGGCCAACCCGGCAAGCGCGAGCGCGCACAAAATTCCCTGTTGAAGCTTGCTGCGTTGATCCATGAGAGCGGTCTTCCGAATAATTAGAGTGATGCCAAAAAGTAAAGCGATCTGGTGCCGGGGCTGCTTATGCCAGCACACCGGACTCGCGCAGAGCCCCACGAACGACGTCGTGGTACTCCTTGCTCAAGCCGACCAGCGGCAGGCGAATCCCGGATGATATCAGACCCATTTGCGTCAGGGCCCATTTCACCGGCAAAGGATTGGGTTCGACGAACAATTTATTGTGCAAAGGCAATAATTTGTTGTTGATGGCGATCGCTTCAGCGGTGCGGCCGGCCATGGCGGCGACGCACAGTTCATGCATGGCGCGCGGCGCGACGTTGGCCGTGACGGAGATATTGCCGCGTCCGCCGCACAGCATCAGCGCCATGGCGGTGGGGTCGTCGCCCGAATAGACCGAGAACGAGGCCGGTACCTGGCGCAAGAGATCGGTGCCGCGCCCGATGTTGCCGGTGGCATCCTTGACGCCGATGATGTTGGGCACCTGCGCCAGGCGCAGGATGGTGTCGTTGCTCATGTCGGCCACGGTGCGGCCGGGCACGTTGTAGAGGATGACGGGGATGTCGACCGCTTCGGCGATCGTCTTGAAGTGCTGGAACATGCCCTCTTGCGTCGGGCGGTTGTAGTAAGGCACGACGAGCAGCGAGGCATCGGCGCCGACCTCATGCGCATAGCGGGTCAGCTCGATGGCTTCGGCGGTCGAATTGCCGCCGGTGCCGGCGATGATGGGGACGCGCTTGGCAGACTGGTCGACTGCGACCTTAATCAATTCGCAATGTTCTTCGACGGTGACGGTGGGCGATTCGCCCGTGGTGCCGACGATGACGATAGCGTCCGTGCCTTCGGCGATATGCCAGTCGATCAGTTTGCGCAGGCCGGGGAAATCAAGGCTCCCGTCTTCATGCATGGGGGTGACGATGGCGACAATGCTGCCGGAAATCATAACGATGCGCTTAGGTAAAAAGTAAATGTTCGATTGTAACGGATAGGCTGGCCATGTGGGTTGGGAATTGCCTCAAATTAAGCGTCGGCGCCCGGCCTCATCGGGCAAGGGCGGCTTGACGGCACACAGGCGCTGCACCAGCGCCGGCCGGGGCGACTCGACGTAGCCGTCTTCAAACGCCAGCACATGCAGGCCGTGCGCCATGCCGAGCAATTCGCCCGGCGCGAGCAGGAAGTCGGGGTTGGACGGCTTGCCGAATTGCCCATTGCCCTGGGCGAAGGTCTCGATGACGAGCACGCCGCCGGGGGCGAGGCTGGCCACAATGTGTGGGAACAGCGGACGGTGTAAATAGTTTGTGACGACGATCCCGGTGAAGCGCGCTGCTGCATACGGCCAGGGGTTACCGCATTCGAGATCGGCTTGCTGTGTCGTGATGTGTGCGATGCCTTCCTGCTCCAGAGACGCCAAGGCATCGGCATCGCGGTCCACCGCCAGCACTTGATGGCCCAGCGCGGCGAAGACTTTGGCATGACGGCCGTGGCCGCAAGCCAGGTCGAGCACCTCGCCCTCGGGCACGAGGCCCGCGAAGCGGCGCACCCATTGCGAGGCCGGTTCGCTGCCGTGGGCAGGCGCCATCAACTGTAGGCGAGGCCCATCGCTTCGCGCACGTCGCGCATGGTTTCCTGCGCCAGCTTGCGCGCCTTGTCGCAGCCGTCGGCCACGATGGCCCGCACCAGCGAGGGGTCGTCCATGTATTGCTGGGCGCGTTCGCGCATCGGTTCCTGTTCGGCCAGGATGGCGTCGATCACGGGTTGCTTGCATTCGAGGCAGCCGATGCCGGCCGAGGTGCAGCCCTTGACCACCCAGTCGCGGGTCTCCTGGCCGGAATAGACTTGATGCAGTTGCCAGACCGGGCATTTTTCCGGATTGCCGGGGTCGCTGCGGCGGATGCGCGCAGGGTCGGTCGGCATGGTGCGGATTTTCTTGGTCAGGCTGTCCTTGTCTTCGCGCAGCGCAATCGCGTTGCCGTAGCTCTTGGACATTTTCTGGCCGTCGAGACCGGGCAGACGCGAGGCTTCGGTCAGGCGTGCCTGCGGTTCTACGAGGATCAGCTTGCGGCTGCCTTCGAGATAGCCGAACAGGCGCTCGCGGTCGATCATCGAGAGGTTTTGCGCGTCGTCGAGCATGGCCTTGGCCTGTTCCAGCGAATCTTCCTTGCCCTGCTCCTGGAAGGCGGTACGCAATTCGGCGTAGAGCTTGGCACGCTTGCTGCCGAGCTTCTTGACGGCTTCCTTGGCCTTTTCCTCGAAGCCCTTTTCCTTGCCGTAGATGTGATTGAAGCGGCGCGCGATCTCGCGCATCATTTCGATGTGCGGCACCTGGTCTTCGCCGACCGGCACGAGGCTGGCGCGATAGATCAGCACGTCGGCCGCCTGCAACAGCGGATAGCCGAGGAAGCCGTAGGTGGCGAGGTCGCGGTCGGCCAGTTTCTCTTGCTGGTCTTTGTAGGTCGGCACGCGCTCCAACCAGCCCAGCGGCGTGGCCATCGAGAGCAGCAAATGCAGCTCGGCATGCTCGGGCACCTTGGACTGTATGAACAGCGTGGCCTGCGACGGGTCGATGCCGGCGGCGAGCCAGTCGATCACCATTTCCCATGTGCTGGTTTCGATGATGCTGGGGTCGTCGTAATGTGTGGTCAGCGCATGCCAGTCGGCGACGAAGAACAGGCAGGGCAGCTCGGTCTGCATCTTCACCCAGTTCTTCAGCGCACCATGGTAGTGGCCCAGGTGCATGGCGCCCGTGGGGCGCATTCCGGAAACAACGCGGTCAGGATACATAGTCGGTCAGGAGAGAAGGAAATTGAGTGGCAAGAGGACCAGATTGAGCAGGTTTGCAAACAGTTGCGCAATGGGCTCAATCCAGTATTGTTGCAAGAAGCCGGGGATGAACAGCAGGAAAACGATGAACATCGAATAGGGTTCGATCTTGGCGAACTCGAAGGCCTGCTTGTGCGGCAAGAGGCCGAAAACGATGCGCCCGCCGTCGAAAGGCAGCAGGGGAATCAGGTACACGCCGATCAGCAGCAGATTGACCTTGGTGCCGGCGTCGGCGACATCGATGAAATAGACTTCCCCCAGATTCATCTTCACGAACAGGAGCCTGATCAGCACCCACGCCAGCGCCATGACGAAATTGGCGGCAATCCCCGCCAAGGCAATCCATAACATGCCGCGCTTGGGATGGCGCATGTTGCCGAAATCGATGGGCAACGGCTTGGCATAGCCGAACAGGATGGGCAAGCCGAAGAGGCGCGAGACGATGAAACACGCGACCGGGATCACGATGGTGCCGATCGGATCGATGTGTTTCGTGGGATTCATGCTGAGGCGGCCGAGCTTCTGCGCCGTGCGGTCGCCGAGACGATAGGCGGCATAGCATTGCGCCGCGACGTGCCAGGCAAAACCGAGCAAGAGCGGCAATGCATAAACGGCAATGGTCTGGATCGTGGCGGCGAAAACGGGGTAGAGATCATTCATGGCAGGGATTCTAACAGAGGGCGCAGATTCGGCTGGTAAAAGCGGCTTGCAAAAGCGCCAGGCAAATTTGGCGCGCGCCGCCCGGCGCCTGGGTTTGCCGCGCCAAAATATTACCCATTGGTTACTTGTCGCTTGCTGCGGTATAAATTTGACGTTTTATGCAAAAGACAAGCCGAACTGCGCGATGTCTCCCCGCCCCTGGCGTATCAACACGGGCTCTTCTTCGGTCAGGTCGATCACCGTGGTGGGCTCGAGGCTGCAGGCGCCGCCGTCGATGACGAGGTCGACCAGTTTCTCAAGATGCTCGCGAATGGCTTCGGCGTCGGTCATCGGTTGCGTTTCGCCGGGCAGGATCAGCGTGGTGCCCAGCAGCGGCTGGGCCAGTTCTTCGAGCAGAGCATGGGCGATGCAGTTTTCCGGCACGCGCAGGCCGATGGTCTTGCGCGAGGGATGCGACAGCCGGCGCGGCACTTCCTTGGTCGCCTCCAGGATGAAGGTGAACGGGCCGGGCGTGGCGGCTTTGAGCAGGCGGTATTGCCGGTTGTCGACCTTGGCGTATTGCGCAATCTCGCTCAAATCGCGGCACAACAGGGTCAGGTGGTGCTTGTCGTCGACGCCGCGGATGCGGCGCAGGCGTTCGACGGCCTCTTTGTCGTCCAAGTGGCAGACCAGGGCGAAGCAGGAATCGGTGGGCAGGGCCACGATGCCGCCGGCCTCGATGATTTGCACACTTTGCCTGATGAGGCGAAGTTGCGGGTTGACCGGATGTATCTGAAAGTACTGACTCATACGATCCAATCATGCCAGACGGGCTGCAAGTCAGCCGGCAGCGGCGGCAAGGTGCCGATGTCCACCCGCGACTCATCCGGTCCGTGGAAATCGGACCCGCGCGAGGCGAGCAGGCCATAGCGGCGCGCCACGTTGGCGTAGGTGACGTATTGGTCGGGGCTGTGGCTGCCGGTGATCACTTCGATGCCGGTGCCGCCATGTTGCTTGAATTCGTTGATGAATTCGTCGAACGCCATGTCGGAAAGTTTGTAGCGTCCCGGATGCGCGACGATGGCAGTGCCGCCGGCATCGCAAATCCAGCGCACGGCATCTTTCAGGTGCGACCAGCGGTGCGGCACGTAGCCGGGCTTGCCTTCGACGAGATAATTCTTGAACACGTCCTGGATCGATTCGCCCCGGCCGATTTCGACCAGGTAGCGCGCGAAGTGGGTGCGCGAGAGCAGGTCCGGGTTGCCGGCGTATTTCATGGCGCCGCCGAAGGCGTCAGCGATGCCGAGTGTGGCAAGCCGCTCAGCCATGTCGCGTGCACGCGGCTCGCGGCCGTTGCGCGTATGGGCCAGGCCCTGCTTCAGTGCGGCATTGGTTTCGTCGACGCCAAGGCCGACGATGTGGATGGTCTTGCCGGCCCAGGTGACGGAGATCTCGACGCCGGTGATGTAGGGCAAGCCGAGCGCTGCTGCTGCGGCACGCGCTTCGGCGATGCCGCCGATTTCGTCGTGATCGGTCAAGGCCCACAGCTCGACGCCATTGGCCTTGGCGCGTGCGGCGACTTCGGCGGGGGCTAGCGTGCCGTCGGAGACATGGGAATGGCAGTGGAGATCGGCGTTCAACATCGCGGGGCGTCTGGGGGGCAGGCGGGGTGCTTGCCTGTGGGTGCCATTGTACGCCGATCGGGGGGTGGGTGCTGCGAGACTGCCTGACGCTCCCCTTTATCCCCAAGGGGGGAGCCACGCGCTTGCAAGCGCGTCGTTGCGCAGGCGAGGGACGGTCCGACAGCGGCCATCAAGGAAAAAGGCCGACATCACTGTCGGCCTTTTTCATGAAACGTAGCGCCTGATTACATCTCCAGCGCCGGCGCCCCTTCGGTTTCAACGCCAACCGGCGCCTTCTTGTGATCGCTGGCAAACGCCATATAGAAGGCCGGCACGACGAACAGGGTGAACAGCGTGCCGATCGAGAGACCCGTGAAGATCACGATACCCATCGACTGGCGGCCTGCCGCGCCGGCGCCCGACGCAACGACCAGGGGCACCACGCCGAACACCATGGCGGCGGTCGTCATCAGGATCGGACGCAGACGGATACCGGTGGCAGCCATGATGGCTTCGAGCTTGTTCTTGCCATCCATGCGCTGGTGGTTCGCCACTTCGACGATCAGAATCCCGTGCTTGGCAATGAGCCCGATCAAGGTCACCAGCCCGATCTTCGTGTAGATATTGAATGACGCGAAGCCGAGGAAGATGAACGCCATTGCGCCGAACATGGCCATCGGCACCGCGACCAGGATGATGAACGGATCGCGGAAACTCTCGAACTGGGCAGCCAATGCCAGGAACACGATGATCAGCGCGAACGCGAAGGTGACGGCCGTACCGCCGGATTCCTTCATGAACTGGCGCGATGCGCCAGAGTAGTCGACCGTGTAACCACTTGGCGCCACTTCCTTCAAGGTGTTGCGCAGATATTCCAGGATTTCACCGTCGGACGCACCGGTAACACCCGAAATCGTCGCCGAATTCAACTGCTGGAAGCGGTTGATCGATTCCGGCACGATGGTGTACTTGATGTCGGCAACGGTGGAAGCGGGAATCATCGTGCCGGAGGGTGTCTTGATGTTGAAGTCAAGAATCGACGACGGGTTCAGACGGTCTGTCTGCAGCACTTGCGGGATCACTTTGTAAGAACGGCCCGAAATCGCGAAGTAGTTCACGTAACCGCCACCCAATGCCGCACCCAACGCGTTACCGACGTCTTGTTGCGTCATGCCGAGCGAAGCGATCTTGTCGCGGTCGACCACGACCGTGGCTTGCGGCGAATCGAGCTTCAAGTCAACGTCGGCAAAGTAGAACTTGTTGTCGGCCCTGGCCTTGTCCATCACCGCTTGCGCCACGGTGTTCAGGTTTTCGAACGGCTCGGTCGTGGTGATCACGAACTGCACCGGCAAACCGGACACACCGGGCAACGCAGGCAGCGGGAAGGCTGCCACGCGGCCACCGGCGATATTATTCCACTTTTGCTGCAGATCGACCTGCACCTGGTGCTGGCTGCGGCTGCGGTCGCCCCAATCCTTGAGCAGCACACCGCCCAAGCCGGCATTGATGGTCGGCACGCCGGTCAGTTGGAACATCTGCTTGTATTCCGGGATTTCCTTGGCGATGTCGTACATCTGCTGGGCATAAACCTGCATCTGGTCCGCCGAGGCCGTCGGCGAGCCGACCACCTGCGAAAACACCAGGCCCTGGTCTTCCTCGGGCGCGAGTTCGCTCTTGGCAAACATGAACAGCGGAACCAGCAGGACCAGGATGAGGATGCCGAACACCATCGCCACAGGGTAGGTTTTGAGCAGGCTGCCCAGAATGCGCGAGTAGCGGTGACGCACCTTTTCGAACGTCACGTCGATCAAGTGGGCAAACTTGCCGTTGTCCTGGTCGCGGCTGAAGAAGCGCGAACACATCATCGGCGAGAGCGTCAATGCCACCACGGCAGACACCGTGACGGCGGCAGCCAGCGTGAAGGCGAATTCGGTGAACAGCGCACCGGTCAAGCCGCCCTGGAAGCCGATCGGCACGTAAGCCGCAATCAGCACCACCGTCATGGCCAGAATCGGACTGCCCAGTTCGCGCGCGCCGATCAAGGCGGCTTCAAGCGGCGACTTGCCCTCCTCTTTCATGTGCCGGTCGACGTTTTCCACCACGATGATGGCGTCGTCCACGACAAGGCCGATGGCAAGCACCAGCGCAAGGAGCGTGAGCAAATTGATCGAGTAACCCAGCACAAGCATCAGGAAGAAGGTGCCGATCAGCGATAGCGGCATGGCGATCACCGGCACAACCACAGCGCGCAAGGTGCCGAGGAAGAGATAGATCACCACCGTCACGATCAACAGGGCTTCGACCAGGGTTTTGATCACTTCGACGATCGAGGTGTTGATGAAGTCGGTCGAGTCGTAGACGATTGCGCCGGTCAGGCCGGACGGCAATTGCTGCTGGATGGCCGGGAAAGCCTGACGCACACGCTTGGCCACGTCGAGGATGTTCGCCTCGGGCGCCACCTTGATACCGATGAACACCGAACGCACGCCCGAGAACGCGACGTTGAAGTCATAGTTTTCCGAACCGAGCGTGACGGTGGCGATGTCTTCCAGACGCACCACGGCACCGTTGCTCTGCTTGACGATCAATTGCTTGAACTCATCGACCGAGTGCAAGTCGGTGCCGGCGGTCAGGGGCACGGTGACCATCTGGCCCTTCGTGACACCGAGCGCGGCCAGGTAGTTGTTCGCCGCCAACGCGTTGCTGACGTCGGCTGCGGTAATGCCGTAAGCCGTCATCTTGCCTGCATCGAGCCAGGCACGCAGTGCAAACAAGCGTGCGCCGAGCAATTCGGCCGTTTGCACGCCCTCGATCGAATCGAGCTTGGGCTTGACCACGCGCGACAGGAAATCGGTCACGTTATTGGTCGGCAGCGTGTCGCTGTAGAAGCCCATGTACATCGCGTCCGTGGTCTGGCCCACTTGCACCGTCAGCACCGGTTGCTGCGCTTGCGGCGGCAACTGATTCTTGACCGAATTCACTTGCGTGTTGATTTCGGTCAGGGCGCGATTGCTGTCATAGTTCAGGCGCAGCGTGGCCGTGATGGTCGACACGCCCGAGGTCGAGGACGACGACAGGTAGTCGATGCCCTGCGCCTGGGCAATCGCTTGCTCGAGCGGCTGGGTGATGAAGCCGGCCACCGTTTGCGCATCGGCACCGTAGTACGCGGTGGACACGGTCACGACCGCATTCTGCGTCTTCGGGTATTGGTTGATCGGCAAGCTGAACAGCGAACGCATGCCCAGCACGATGATCAACAGGCTCACCACGATCGAGAGGACGGGGCGTTTGATAAAGAGATCGGTAAAATTCACGTATGGCTCCTTGGCAGGGGTTTCCTGGTTGGCTTACCCATGCTTAGTGTTCCTGCGGAGTCGGGTTCACGTCGTTCTTCGGCGTGACCTTATTGTCGATCACCACCCAAGTGTCGTTCTTCAACTTCAACTGACCCGAGGTGGCAACCATGTCGCCTTCCTTCAAACCGGTCAGCACGGCCACCTGGTCGCCGCGTGTCGGGCCGGTCGTGACGAAGACTTGCTTCGCTACCAGTTTCGGGCCGGTGTCGGCCGGCTTGTCGGCGGCCTGCTTTTCATCCTTCTTGTCATCCTTCTTGTCGCCGGCCTTGGCATCCTTCTCATCCTTCTTCTCTTCCGGCTTGATGATGAACACCGTCGAGCCGTAAGGATTGTAGGTGATGGCCGTTTGCGGCAGCGTCAGGTACTTCTTCTTGTCGCCCTGGTCCACCTTGACGTTGGCGAACATACCCGGCAGCAGCTGGTGCTTGGCATTGGTCAACGTGCCTTGCAGCGACACGTTACGCGTTGCCGTGTCGATCTTGGGATCAATCGAGGTGATGTCGCCCACGAAATCGGTGCCGACGAAGGCGTCGGCCGTGGCCGTGATCTTTTGCTTCAAGCCCAGGTTGGCGACTTGCTTTTGCGGCACGGTGAAGTCGACGTAGATCGGATCAATCTGCTCAAGCGAGACGATCTTGTCGCCCGGATTGATGTATTGGCCCGGATTGACGGTCGTGATGCCCACCTGGCCCGAGAACGGGGCGCGGATCGCCTTCTTGGCGATGGTGGCTTTTTGCTGTTCGACCTGGGCGCGCTTGCCCTTCAGATCGGCTTCATCGGAATCGACCTGGGCTTGGGCGATCGCCTGCGCGGCCAATTGCAGCTTGTCGCGGTTGAGCACCGTGACGGCAAGGTCGGCCGCGGCTTGCAGCGTATGCAGTTGCGCCACATCGGTGTCGTCGTTCAATTGCACCAACAGCTCGCCCTTCTTCACTTCCTGGCCCGACTTGAAATGCACGTCGCGCACCAGGCCGGCTATTTCCGTCGTCACGTCCACACCGCGCACCGGCGCCACGCTGCCGACGGCCGAGATCTGCGGTTGCCATTCGAGCGCTTCCACCTTCATGGCGGTGATGGTCTGCGGAGCAGGCTTGGGAAAGCTGGCGAACATCGCTTTCAGATGCAAGGCAAAGCCGCCGGCCAGCAACAACACAATCAGCAACACCAGGCCCAGCATGATAAACATACGCTTGGTCATGAATACTTCTCCCTAAAATTCGAAATTCCGTGAAATTCTGTTATTTGGCCGCTTATTTGGCAGACTCGGCGGGTGCCGCCTGCGCCACCGTCGTCTTGTCCCTGTTCCACCAGCCGCCGCCCAACGCCTGGAACAGCGCGGCCGTATCGGAATAGCGGGCCGATTGCGCCTGCACCAGCGCCACGTGGGCTTGCTGATAGTTGCGTTCGGCGTCCAGCAGCACGAGGTAGCTCGCGCCGCCCAACTTGTATTGCTGCTGGCTCAATTCCATCGATTCGCGCGCCAGCGATTCCACGTCGACTTCCGCCTTCAAGGTCGAGGCATCGGTCTCCAGGGCACGCAAGGTGTCGGCCACGTTCTGGAACGCGACCAGCACCGTTGCCTTGTATTGCGCGCCGGCCGCATCGAATGCAGCGAGCGAGGCACGGCGCTGCGCGCTCAGGGCGCCGCCGTTGAACAAGGGCTGCAGCAAGCCGCCGGCGATGCTCCAGTACCCCGAGCTGCTGGAGAACAAGTCGTTCGGGTGGATGGCCTGGAAGCCATAGGCGCCGGTCAGTGTGATCTGCGGATACATGTTGGCCGTGGCCACGCCGACCTGCGCGCTGGCTTCATGCAGTTGCGCTTCGGCTGCGCGGATATCGGGACGCTGATGCACCAGGTTCGACGGCAGCGACAACGGCAAGTCTTCAGGCAAATGCAGCGATTCGAGCTGGAACTCCGGCATGCCGGACTCCGACGGCAGCTTGCCGACATAGACCGACAACTGATGCTGCGCCTGCGACAAGGCCTTTTCCAGTCCAGGGATCGAGGCACGCGTCTGCGCGACCTGGTTCTTCTGCGTCAGCAAGGTGGTGCGCGGAATCGCGCCGACCGAGAATTGTTTCTCGATGACGCCCAATTCCTTTTCCTGCGAGGCCAGCACTTCGTTGGTCGCCTTCAACTGCGCGCGGGCCGAGGCTTCGCGGATCGCCGTCAGCACCACGTTGGTCGAGAGCGTCAGGTAGGTGGCTTCGAGCTGGTAGCGCTGATAGTCCACCGCTGCCTGCGCGTTTTCGAGCTGGCGCTTGATGCCGCCGAACACGTCGAGCGTGTAGGACACATTGACCGACGCGCTATAGGCATTGAACGTAACGCCGGAAGGCGTGAACGATTCGAGGGCCGATTCGCGCTCGCGTTCGACGCCCAGCTGGGCATTGACGTTGGGGTACAGCAGGTTGCCCGACTGCGCCTTGTAATTTTCTTCCGCCTGGCGCAGCGACGCTTGCGCACCGGTCATGGTCGGATTGTGTTCCAGCGCAGCGCGCACCAGTTGATCGAGTTCGGGCGAACGGAACAGCGTCCACCAGTCGGCAGGCACGTCGCGATCCGACACGAAACGCTGCGCGTCGCCGGCGAGACCCTTGGCCGAATCGGTTTGCCCAACCGGCTTGCCCGGCACGTAAGAGGTGCCCGCCTCCGCCGGCGCATCGGGAGTCTTGAAATTCGGACCCACGGCGCAACCGGCCAAAGCCAGGCCGAGCGCTATTCCGAGGCTGGTTCGGCGCATCGGCGCGCCAAGCTGCATTCGCTTAGATGTATTCAATTGCATGACTCCTGGGAAAGCGGTTGCGCTGCCAACTGTATATCGACTGATGTCGTTGACATGGCCTAATTAATGACTGGGCCGTCAATTATATCGACAAATCTGATGACAAGGCTATTACGGTTGGACAACTTTTGAAGCTGTTTTCAATGACTTGATACGTAAGACCATCTTAAAACATATCGTAAGATATACATCCAACTTACAACTGTCAATATTGGAATGAAACTTATTTTCAAAAAGCCCGGTGAAAAACCGACGATTGTTGCAAGATTGTTGTGCAATTGCCTAGCAAACATGGCGTGCCGGGTGTTGAACAATCAAGCCGGCTGGATATGCCGGCAAGCCGATGCCGATTCTGCAACGAAAAGCAAGCTTAGCGCCTGCTGCTGTCAGTTTCTGTCAGCAGTCAGTCCCCTCGTCAAACTTGCAGCAGGTAGTTTGCTTGTAATGACGCAGCGCGGCAATAACTTGTCGGTTATTGACGAATCCCGCCGGTATGTGACCTGAATGCCGCACCGGCCGGCGCCAGGCCCCGACCTACCCCATACCCGCCTTATCAGCCCGGCACCGCCAAACCCGCGATCGCCGCCGCGTTGGGTAAGGCCTCCAAATTCCAGCATGCCGCCATCAGCTTTTGCACCTGCTCGCCCGGCAGGATACCCTCGGCCAGGTCGGCAAACTTCGCTTCCAGCTGCGCATCGCTCATCGGCACTTCCACGCTGCCGATGGCGTGTTCGATGTAGCGATGCAGGCTGCGGCCATCGGTCAGGCGTATCGTCATGTCCACCTGTTCCGGCTTGATGGCGGGGTCGATGATTGCCGTCACCTTGCCGCGCAGGGCCACCACGCGCGGATCGCGCACGGCGCGGTCGCTGTATTGCTTCTCGCCCGCTGCGCCATCGACCAAGGCCGCCGCAACCGAATGGTAAATGCTGAACTTGCCTTCCAGCCCAGTCTGCGGCGTCTTCTTGCCGGTCAATTCCAGCACCAGCGGATGGACCTTCAAATCGACTGCCACGATCTGTTCGGGCGCGAGGTGGTTTTCATTGCGCAGCTGGATCGCTGCATCGATGGCTGGATGTTCGACGATGCCGCAGGCGAAGGGCTTGTAGGTGTTCAGCAGCGACTCATAACGCTGCCCCAGCCCTGCCGTGATCTCGCGGTAATCCTGCTTGGTGGAAATCGCATTGGCCCAGCCGCGCTTGGCCTCGATCATGCCGTCCGAGCTGGTGAAGTTCTGCTGCGCCAGCAGCGCCGCAAACAAGCCGTTGGCCGCCGCCCGCCCCGGATTGAAACTCTTGTTCATCGACCCGAACGATTCGCGCAAGCCCACCGGCTGCGATGCCGCCAGGCCCAGCGCCCACACCAACTGCTGCTCGCTCAAACCCAGCAGCTTGCCCGCTGCAGCAGCCGCGCCGAACACGCCCGTGGTGCCGGTGATGTGCCAACCCACGTCGTAGTGATTGGGATAGACCGCATTGCCGATGCGCAGGCAGGTTTCCACGCCTAGCACGAGGGCATTGAGGAATTCCTTGCCTGAGACCGGGTGATCTTGCTGACGATATTCGGCCAGGGCCAGGATGGCCGAGATGACCGGGCCGCCGGGATGGATGATGGTCTTGAGGTGGGTGTCGTCGTAATCGAAGATATGGCTTGCCACGCCGTTGGCGAAGGCGGCGTTCATGATGTCGAAACGCTCGTGTCTTCCAAGCAGACTTGCTTGCCCCGGCCCGGAAAACGGCGTCAATGCACGGACGGCGTTGTCGACCGTCTCGTGGTGCGAGCCGCCGACGGCGACGCCGATGTAGTTCAACAGCGTGCGCAGGCCTTCCTTTTTGACGTTGGCGGGGAGGTCTTCGTAGCGGGCGCCGTGGATATAGGCCGCCAGGACCTGGGTTACGTGCTCTTTGCCCGGTTCAAATTGCGCGACGGGTTGCCGCGCGGCGGTGTCCGCGGCAACGGCCGGGGCGCCCACAGCCAACGACGCGGCAACGCCGGATTGCAGGAAACTGCGACGTGTGACAAGACCCATTTGGCATTCCTCAGTCGATAAGCGCAACCTGCTTTTCGTCGGAGGAGTGTAAAACAATTGCGAAGAATTCGCCTGCAGTGAACCAGGCATCGAGGCTTGCCGAAATATCCTGCGGCATCAGCATCTCGATGCCGGGATAGGCATTGTGCCTGGGCTTCGTGAAGCCATTGAGATTGTCGACCGACATCCGGGCCCAGGATTCCGGGGTTTCCAATGCATCGTCGATGACGTAGCAGTATTGGTTTTCTCCGATCTGGGCAACCTTGATTTCGGGGTCTGGTTTCAGCACGCTTACTACCTGTCTGACATCGATCTTTAGCACGGCTAGCCATCTAGCCGACAAGCCCAAGTATAATCGACGAACCTGCGTAGTCCCTTCTGAACCTCTTCAGACTGAAGATGGCTCGCACACGACGAATGCGCCAAATGCCGGTGATGACCGAATCGCGTTGATGCAATTAAAAGGAAAGTTCTTGAAAACGAATTTGATCGCGATAGTCGCAGCCACCCTAATGCTTTCCGCTTGTGGGGGAGGAGGTGCTGGAGGTGCTGGAGGCGGTGGCGGAAATTCTCAAGCCGCCACTTACACCTTTGTTCCTCCGAAGCAGGGTCAAACGCAATCCTACGTCTACAACATTACCGATATTGCCAACGCCACTGCCAGCTACAACTACACCGAAACGATTACCCAGGTAAATGCCGACGGTTCGTCCCTCGCGAGCTGGGTACCTTTGCAAAGCAGCTATTCGCTAGGCAGCAATACCACCGGCTACCTCACCTCCGAGACAGACACATACGACGCCAGCGGCGATATCACGGTGTACGCTCCCAATGACGGAAGCAACACCGACTGCACCTACATCTATGCCGCCGGCGGAAGACCGTCGCAATTGGCCCAAGGCCAAAGCTGGAACGACAGCTACACTTACCAATGCGGCGCCAATAGCCAAGTGCAAACCGTCACCGGCACCTTCGTCGGAATTGAATCGATCACGGTGCCCGCAGGCACATTCAATGCCTACAAATTCCAGTATTCAGGCAGCTATCCGATCGCTAATCAAACTGGCGCCAACACCAGTGCGAATTACACCATGACACTCTGGCTCGACACCGATCCGGCAGGCTCGCGCCGCTTGAGAATGACCACGCAATATACCTATACCGGCTTCACGGCGCCCAGCGAGTACCAGTTGATCAACGACATGCAATTGACTGCCTATCAGTAGCCTTAGTTTCTGCCCGCTTCCTCATCCCACTTCCGCAAGAGATCAAGCTTCTCCCCAATCTTGATCTCCAATCCGCGCGGCGCAGGCTGATACCAGCCCGGCTCGCGCATCCCTTCAGGCAGATAGGTCTCCCCCGCCGCATACGCATTCGGTTCGTCGTGGGCGTAGCGGTACAGCTTGCCGTAGCCGAGTTCCTTCATCAGCTTGGTGGGGGCGTTGCGCAGGTGTTCTGGCACCAGGCGGGATTTGTCCTTGGACACAAACGCGCGGGCCTGGTTGTAGGCCATGTAGGCGGCGTTGGATTTGGCGGCGCAAGCCAGGTAGATCACGGCTTGGGCCAGGGCCAGTTCGCCTTCGGGGGTGCCTAGGCGTTCGTAGGTTTCGGCGGCGTCGAGCGCCATGCGCAGGGCGCGCGGGTCGGCCAGGCCGATGTCTTCGCTGGCCATGCGGATGATGCGGCGGGCGAGGTAGCGCGGGTCGGTGCCGCCATCCAACATGCGGGTGAACCAGTACAGCGCGGCGTCGGGGTGCGAGCCGCGCACGGATTTGTGCAGGGCGGAGATTTGATCGTAGAAGGCGTCGCCGCCTTTGTCGAAACGGCGCAGCGCGTCGCCCAGGCATTCGGCTAGCAGTTCCGGGGTTAGCTGGTTTGTGCCCTTGTTCTTTGCTGCGCGGGCGACGATTTCTAGGTTGTTCAAGAGCTTGCGGCCGTCGCCGTCGGCGCTGGCAACCAACATGCCATGGGCTTCGGAATCGAAAGCCAGGCCATCGAGTTCGCGGGTGCAGGCGCGGTCGAGCATGGCGCCGAGCTCGGTTTCGGTGAGCGACTTGAGCACGTAGACCGACGCGCGGGAGAGCAAGGCGCTGTTGACTTCGAACGAGGGGTTTTCAGTGGTGGCGCCGATGAAGGTGAACAAGCCGCTCTCCACATGCGGCAGGAAGGCGTCTTGCTGGCTTTTGTTGAAGCGGTGGACTTCGTCGACGAAGAGGATGGTGCGGCGGCCCGACGTGGCCCGTACCAGTTCGGCGCGCTCTACGGCTTCGCGGATGTCTTTTACGCCTGACAGCACGGCGGAGAGGGCGATGAATTCGGCCTGGAAGCTGTCGGCCATGAGGCGCGCCAGCGTGGTTTTGCCTACGCCGGGCGGGCCCCAGAGGATCATCGAGTGCGGTTCGCCCGATTCGAAGGCGACGCGCAGAGGTTTGCCTGGGCCTAGCAGGTGTTGTTGGCCGATGACCTCGTCAAGGGTGTGGGGGCGGAGGGTTTCGGCTAGGGGGGCTGGCATTTGGTGGAGGTTATTTATTTAAACTGTTCCAGCGAAGACGCTCGGTGGAACTCCCCTCGCCCGCGGGCGGGAGGGGGTGGGGGTGAGGGAGGTTATGAATTGGCTATGCATTTGCAGGGCAAATCCCTAGGCGCAACGTAAGACTGCCTCAAAAAGTAAGTCATTGCACAACCTCCCTCACCCCCTCCCCTCTCCCGCCTGCGGGCGAGGGGTGATCGGCAGACGCTCGCTAATGAGTTCAGCGCTCTTGCGACTGCATGAAAAACGGTTTAGCTTTCGCTCAATTTCGAGTTCCCCGCCATCACTGCAAAGCTATTGCTGCATAGTTACTGCTGCAAAACATCCGCCCCCTTCGGCACCACAAACTTGAACTGATCCGCCGCAATCTGCGGATTGCGCTCGAACTTGGTAAAGGCGAGGCTCGACGTCTGCCCAAACGAATCGATCAAATCCATCGCTTCGGGCGCGCCGTTGCTCAGGCCGATGCGGATGTGATCGAAGGTGGTTTCCTTCTCTTTCGGCGTGGCAACCAGCCATTCCAGGCCGTCCTTGCTGCCGTCTTCTTTCAGGGTGAAGTTCTTTTCCAGATCATTGCTGCCGAACAGGATGGCAGCGGGCGAGGAGCCTAGCGCGTTGCCGAGTTTTTTCTTGGTGACTTGGTTCAAGTCCTTGTCGTAGACGAAGAGTTCGACGCCGTCCGATTGCAGCACTTGTTCGTAAGGTTTTTGGTAGCTCCAGATGAATTGGCCGGGGCGCGAGAAGACGAAGGTGCCGGAGGATTGCTTGGCTTTGGCGCCGGTGACGGGCGCGCCGTTGGTCGAGACCACGCGTTGGGTAAATTCGCCCTTTGCGCTCTTGGTGCTGCTGACGAAGGCCTTGAATTGTTCGAGCGCCGAGGCGTGCGCGAAGGTCGCGGCCAGGAAGCCTGCGGCGACGAGTGCCGCCTTGACTGTTTTCAGCATGATTGTCCTTGTTCTGTGTTCTTGCTTTGCGCGACTAGCCTGCATGGTTATTGCGCGCGTTTACTCGGTATTGTTCCCTGCCGGGACCAGGATGTCGCGGTTGCCGTTCGATTGCATGGCCGAGACCAGCCCGCTTTTTTCCATCTGTTCCAACAGGCGTGCGGCGCGATTGTAGCCGATGCGCAAATGGCGCTGCACCAGCGAGATCGAGGCGCGGCGGTTTTTGAGCACGACGGCGACGGCCTGGTCGTACATGGCGTCGGATTCGCCATCGCCGCCGCCTGATGCTGCACCGCCGCCGCCTTCGAGCGCGAGTTCGCCGTTGCCGTCTTCGCCCGCACCGCCTTCGAGTATGCCTTCGATGTAATTCGGCTCGCCTTGCGCCTTCAAATGGTCGACCACGCGGTGCACTTCCTCGTCCGAAACAAAGGCGCCATGCACACGCATCGGCAAGCCGGTGCCGGGCGGCATGTAGAGCATGTCGCCCATGCCGAGCAGCGCTTCGGCGCCCATCTGGTCGAGAATCGTGCGCGAGTCGATCTTGCTTGAGACCTGGAACGCGATGCGGGTCGGGATGTTGGCCTTGATCAGGCCGGTGATGACGTCGACCGAGGGGCGCTGTGTGGCCAGGATCAAATGGATGCCGGCGGCACGCGCCTTTTGCGCGATGCGGGCGATCAGCTCTTCCACCTTCTTGCCGACCACCATCATCAGGTCGGCCAGCTCATCGATGATGATGACGATGGTGGGCAGCTTTTCCAGCGGTTCGGGCGCGTCGGGCGTGAGGCTGAACGGGTTGGGGATTTTCTCTTCGCGCTTTTCGGCGTCGACGATCTTTTGGTTGTAGCCGGCCAGGTTGCGCACGCCGAGCTTGCTCATGAGCTTGTAGCGCCGCTCCATTTCGCCAACGCCCCAGTTCAGCGCGTGGCCGGCGTGGCGCATGTCGGTGACAACCGGCGCCAGCAAGTGCGGGATGCCTTCATAGATCGACAGTTCCAGCATCTTGGGATCGATCAGGATCAGGCGCACCTGGTTCGGATCGGCCTTGTATAGCAGCGACAGGATGGTGGCGTTGATGCCGACCGACTTGCCCGAACCGGTGGTGCCGGCCACCAGCAAGTGCGGCATGCGCGCCAGGTCAGCCACGACGGGGTTGCCGGCGATGTCCTTGCCCAGGGCGATGGTCAAGCTCGATACGCTGTCGTTGTAGACCTTGGAGCCGAGGATTTCAGTCAGGCGCACGATCTGGCGCTTGGGATTGGGCAGCTCCAAGCCCATGTAATTCTTGCCGGGAATGGTTTCGACGACGCGGATCGAGGTCAGCGACAGCGAGCGCGCCAAATCGCGCGCCAGGTTGACGATCTGGCTGCCCTTGACGCCTGTAGCCGGCTCGATTTCGTAGCGTGTGATGACCGGGCCGGGGTAGGCGGCGACCACCTTGGCGTCGACGCCGAAGTCCGACAATTTCTTTTCGATCAAGCGGCTGGTGAATTCCAGCGTCTCCACTGAAACAGTCTCCTGCTTGGCCGGCGGCTCGTCCAGCAGCGACAGGGGCGGCAGGTTGGTATCGGGCATGTCGTTGAACAGCGACACCTGCTTTTCCTTCTGGATGCGCTCGGACTTGGGCACGCTGACGATTTGCGGCTCGATGTGGATCGGCGGCGCATCGTCGATCTTGGCGCGCTCGTGCACCACGATTTCTTCGCGCTTGACGGCGGCTTCCATGCCGACCTTGCGGTCTTCGCGTGCGACGTAGACGTTGCGGACGCCGACCACGAAGCGTTCGATGATTTCGCCGAGGCGCTCGGCCACGGCCAGCCACGAGACATGGAAGAACAGCGAAAAGCCGATGCCGAACAGGCACAACAGGAACAAGGTTGCGCCGGTGAAGCCGAAGCCGGTTTGCGCCGAATTGCCGATCACGGCGCCAAGCACCCCGCCCGGCGCCAGCGGCAGTTGGACTTTCAGGGAGTACATGCGTAGCGCTTCGATGCCGACGCTGCCCAGCATCAGAAGAATGAAGCCGGCGCCGCGTATCCAGGGTTCCTGATGGTGCGCCTTCTCGGGCTCCTGCTGCAGGATGAATTTTTGCGACAGGTGGCGGTAGCCGAGCCAGGAGGCGCGCAGCAGCATCACGCACCACCACCAGGCCGACAGGCCGAAGACGTACAGCAGCAGATCGGCCAGCCAGGCGCCGACGCGTCCGCCCCAGTTCAGGATACGCGGCTGGATCTGCGAATGCGACCAGCCCGGATCGACCTTGAAATAGGTCAACAGGATCAGGATCAGGTAGACCGTGAGCATGCCCAGCACGATCCAGCGCGCCTCGGACAGGAGCCGCACCAGGCGGTTGGGCAGCGGCGGCGGCGCTTCTTGCTTGCGCTGCAGGTCGGTCTTGCGGGTATAGGCTTCGGTTTTGCTCATCTATCCAAGGAATCTGTCGCCGAAAGTGCTTCCACGCAAGGCGCAGACCAGCCCGATCAGCTTGATCGACTATAATCTTAACCCGGATGCGGCCGGAAATGACATCCAGCTAATATAGTTTTGTTCAATTGGCATGGACTGCGCTTGGGCCGGGAAATTCCCCCAATGATTGAACTTTTGCGTCCCGGCCGCATATGAACCAGGCAACCCAACTTTTTACCGCAGGAAATTTATGTCGACTCCGAAGCACGCCAAAGTATTGATCCTCGGCTCAGGCCCCGCCGGCTATAGCGCCGCCGTGTATGCCGCGCGCGCCAATCTGAACCCGGTCTTGATCACCGGCGTCGAGCAAGGCGGCCAATTGATGACCACGACCGACGTGGAAAACTGGCCTGCCGACCCGGACGGCGTGCAAGGCCCGGAATTGATGCAGCGCTTCCTGCAGCATGCCGAACGCTTCAATACCGAGATCATTTTCGACTATATCCATACCGCCAAGCTGACGGAGAAGCCGTTCCGCCTGATCGGCGACTCGGGCGAATACACCTGCGACGCCTTGATCATCGCGACCGGCGCTTCGGCGCAATACCTCGGCCTGCCTTCGGAACAGCATTTCATGGGCAAGGGCGTGTCGGCCTGCGCCACCTGCGACGGCTTCTTCTATCGCGGCCGCGACGTGGCCGTGATCGGCGGCGGCAATACGGCTGTCGAGGAAGCCCTGTACCTCTCCAACATCGCTTCCAAGGTCACGGTGGTGCACCGGCGCGACAAGTTCCGCGCCGAGCCGATCCTGGTCGACCGCCTGCTGGCCAAGCAGGCTGAAGGCAAGGTCGAGATCAAGTGGAACCACACGCTGGATGAAGTCACGGGTGACGACAGCGGCGTGACCGGTTTGCGCCTGAAGTCGACCGTCGACGGCAACGTGACGCCGGTGGACGTGCATGGTTTGTTCATCGCCATCGGTCACAAGCCCAATACCAGCATCTTCGAAGGCCAACTCGACATGAAAAACGGCTATATCAAGACGCGTTCTGGCATTGAAGGCATGGCTACCGCGACGAGCGTGCCCGGCGTGTTCGCTGCCGGCGACGTGCAGGATCACGTGTATCGCCAGGCCATCACCAGCGCCGGCACGGGCTGCATGGCGGCGCTCGATGCACAGCGCTATTTGGAAGAACACGAGTAAAAACGGCAATTGGCCGGAATAACATCGTAGGCTGGGACACGTCCCAGCTTTGTCTTTCTTGATGCCGATATGCTGGGACTCGTCCCAGCCTACGGATTTATCCGATTTTGGCTGGCATTGATGGCCTCATTCAAAAATTTCGGCGACCTCAAGGCGCTTCAGAAAGACCTGAAAGCGCAGGAAGGAAAGCGCGCGGCTGAATTGGCGGAGAAAAAGCGCAAGGCTGAGATTGCCGAGCGTGAGGCCAATCTGTTCCGCAACGCCATCGGCACCGTGCAGCCCTTGCCCAACAAGGGAAAAGCGCACTTTCCGCCCGACTACCCCGCCCCCATTGCGCACCAGCACCTGGCCGACGAGCAGGCGGCGCTGATGGAGTCGCTGTCGGACGAATTCAGCGTCGAGACGCTGATGGACACCGACGAGGCGCTGAGCTATGCCCGAAGCGGTATCGGCAACGATACCCTGCGCAAGCTGCGGCGCGGGCATTGGGTGATCCAGGGCCAGCTCGATCTGCACGGACTGCGCACCGAAGAGGCGCGCGAGGCCTTGGGTGAATTCCTGCGCAATGCCGGCAAGCGCGGCTGGCGCTGCGTGCGCGTCATTCATGGCAAAGGCTTGGGGTCGGTCAACAAGGAGCCGGTGTTGAAGAACAAGGTGCGGAATTGGCTGGTGCAGAAGGAGGAGGTGATTGCCTTTTGCCAGGCCCGGGCGGCGGATGGGGGAGCTGGGGCGTTGGTGGTTTTACTTAAGGCACAAGGTTGATACCGCATGACGCGCGCCCAACTCGTTTCCGCGCTTGCATTCTTCCTCATTACCTGCAGGGCCAATGCGCAGATGAATTGTCCCACCAGCCATTTTGTGCCAACACGAGAGTACGGCGCCGTCATCGGTGATACGGGACAAATCATTCACGCTCAAGTGGAGAAAAACAAGGGCGACGAGGTCAAATTTGATTACATCGAGTATCAAGCGTATTCCCAGGCAGAAGCTGGCTATACGCAAATTTTCAGAGTATCCCTGTTCGAATCCGAAGACAAACAATGGCATATTGCGCTGGTGCGGCAGCGCCGCGCTGTCGATAAGACATCCCACGGCGACATCGACATTCTGGACCGCGCAATTGACGCTAACCATGCCGAAGAGGTCATACGCGCCGCCGCCGACGTTCTGAAGCGCACGCACTACCCTGCAACAGGGTGCAGCGTGCTTTACACCGACGGCTACTGGTCCCAAGCTTACGTCCGACCCATTGACGCTACGGGGGAATACGTCGGAGAAGTCTATGTTCCGCCGGAGGGTTCCGAGGCCGAGGGACTGATCCAATTGGGAAGAACGCTGAAAAATTACATCTCCGGGAAGACAGCTGATGCGGAACTGGAAAACAGCCTGAACCGGGTTCGACACGCGCTCCAGCCTTAGCGTGACTGACCCGAACGGAGTCGAGTAGCGACCTCCCTCATCGGCCCGCCGCCCGCCCCGCCCCTCTCCCGCCTGCGGGCGAGGGGTTCCAAGGCCTTGCGGGCACTTGCGTACAGCCTTTCTCCAGAAAGCGCGGGAGGCACAGTTGGCATCCCGCCATGACAATGCGACAATTGACCACCGTCAATAGGCCAACCCCCGCATGTCCATCCTCAAACTCATCGAAATCCTCGCCATCCTGGTCGGCGCGTTCTCCGGCTTCATCGAAGCGCGCAGCAAGAAGATGGACGTGGTGGGGGTGTTCATCGTGGCTTTCATCACGGCGTTCGGCGGGGGTACGCTGCGCGATGTGCTGCTCGATATCCGTCCGCTGTTCTGGGTGCAGCATCAGGAATATGCGATCCTGATCTTCGTGCTTTCGCTGGTCGCTGCGCCCTTGCTGCGCACACTGCGCAAGATCGTATCGGAACGGCTGATCGTGGTGGCCGATGCGCTCGGGCTGGGCTTGTTTTCGATTGCGGGCGTATCCGAGGCCTTGAACGCCAACATGCCGCTGTTCATCGCGTCGATGATGGGCGTGATCACCGGCATTTTCGGCGGTGTGCTGCGCGATATCGTGTGCAACGAGGTGCCGATGGTGCTGCGCGACGGCAAGCCTTATGCGATGTGCTCGTTCGCCGGGTGCTGGATATATCTGCTGATGCAGCAGGTTGGCGTCGACGCCAATTTTTCTCTCTGGAGCAGCGCTTTGTTCATCGTGATGGTGCGCTTGGTGACCTGGGCACACGATATCAGGCTGCGCTAGGGCTGCACACTATTCTTCGGCGCCGGACAGACGGTCGGCGCGTAATTCTTCCGCATAGCGCTTCTGCTCCTCCTGGAACAAGGTGCGTATCTCTTCCTGCATCGCTTTCTGTTCGCTCTGCAGGTCGCCGCGTTTGTTTTCCATCTCGCGATGCCTGGCGCGTACGGCGTCGATATCCCGAAACGCCTCGTTCTGGCGTCACAGGGCGACGACGAGGTTGCCTGCCTGTAGCGCGCGGCGTGCGGCCGTAATGTCAGTGCGTTCGATGCGGGTCGCCTGGATCGCATCGTGGACCTCGCGCAGCTGCGCTTTCAGTCCTTCGCGCCGCCCAGCCTGTCGATGGCCAGCTCTTGCAGCGCTTCGAGCTTGTCTTCATTGATGCGCTGGCGTTCCTGCACGGCGTCTTCGCGGTCGTTGAAGGCGGCGCCCTGCCGGTCGCGAGATCAAACGGCGTCCGGCCCCGTTTCGCCGGTGCGGATGCGCACCACCTGTTCCACGTTCTGCACGAAGATCTTGCCGTCGCCGATCTTGCCGGTGCGGGCGGCCTTGATGATGGCGTCGACCGCGTGTTCGGCCACGGCATCGTCGACCACCACTTCGACCTTGACCTTGGGCAGGAAGTCGACCACGTATTCCGCGCCGCGATACAGTTCGGTGTGGCCTTTCTGGCGGCCGAAGCCCTTGACTTCGGTCACGGTCAGGCCGGTTACGCCGACTTCAGCGAGGCTTTCGCGCACTTCGTCGAGCTTGAAAGGTTTGATGATTGCCGTCACTTGTTTCATAGCATCACTCTCCTTGATTCCACTATCCTGGAATATCTATGCCCGGAAAGCAGAAGTGATCGGATAGCGCCAATCACGCCCGAAGGCACGATGCGTGACGCGTATGCCGATCGGCGCCTGCCGGCGCTTGTATTCGTTAATTTTAATCAAACGCGTAATGCGTTCAACATCTTCGACACGATAACCCGCCGCAAGGATTTCCGCCACACTTTGATTTTCTTCCATGTATCTTTGCATGATGCCGTCCAACACCTCGTAGGGCGGCAGCGAATCCTGGTCTTTCTGGTCGGGGCGCAGCTCGGCTGAGGGCGCGCGCGTCAGGATGCGTTCGGGAATCACGTCGGATACCGTATTACGCCAGGCGCACACGCGATAGACCAGGGTCTTGGCGATGTCCTTGATGACAGCGAAGCCGCCGGCCATGTCGCCGTAGAGCGTGCAGTAACCGACCGCCATTTCGCTCTTGTTACCGGTGGTCAAAACGATCGAACCGAACTTGTTCGACAGGGCCATGAGGATGGTGCCGCGGATGCGCGCCTGGATATTTTCCTCGGTCGCGTCTTCCTTGAGCCCGTCGAACTCCCCGGCCAAGGTGCTGCGGAAGGCCTGGAAGCAATCGTTGATCGGAATTTCGTCGTAGCGCACGCCTAGCCGCTTGATCATGTCGCGCGAATCGATCCACGAGATTTCGGCGGTATAAGGCGAAGGCATCATCACGGCGCGCACACGGTCGGCACCGAGCGCGTCGACGGCCACCGCCAGCGTCAACGCGGAATCGACGCCGCCCGAGAGGCCGATCAAGACGCTGGGGAAGCCGTTCTTGCCGATGTAGTCGCGCACGCCCAGGACCAGCGCCTTGTAGACTTGCGCTTCTATCGGCAGCTCGGGCGCCAGGGCAACCGGCACCGGTTCGGCGCCGTCGAATTCGGCGACCTGCAGGTCTTCCTCGAAATGCGCCAATTGGGTGCAGATTTCCCCTTTTGCATTCATCACGAAGGAGCTGCCGTCGAAGATCAGCTCATCCTGTCCGCCGACCAGGTTGGCATAGACCAGGCTCAAGCCCTGGGCCGAGACGTTGCCGTGCATGACGTCGAAGCGCACGTGCTGCTTTCTCAGGTGATAGGGCGAGGCGTTGGGCACCAGCAGCACCTGGGCGCCGGCCGCCTTGGCGCGCCGTGGCGCATGCGAAGACCAGGTGTCTTCGCAAATGTTGATGCCGAATTGCACGCCCTTGACGCCGAACACCAGCGGCCGGTCGGCTGAGGAAAAGTAGCGCTTCTCGTCGAACACCGCGTCGTTGGGCAAGTCGTATTTGCAATAGGTACCGAGCACGGCGCCTTCGCGCAGCACGGAAGCGGCATTGAAACGCACGCCGTCCTGCATCAGCGGATGGCCGACCACCACGTGCAAGCCTTCGAATTCGGCCAGGCCGGTGCAGAGCGCTTCCAACGCTTCTTCGCTTTTTCCGTAGAATGAAGGGCGCAGCAGCAAATCCTCCGGCGGATAGCCGGCCAGGGACAATTCCGGCGTGACTACGATATCGGCACCGAGCGCAGCGGCGCGGCGGCAGAAATCGATGATTTTGGCCGAATTTCCGGCGAAATCTCCGACGATGCTATTGATTTGGGCGATGGCGACCTTGACTGTCATGATGGCGTATTTGTTTGCGTGCTTAAATGGGTCTTACTTGCGTACTTAGTGGCTTGCTTATAGGGTAATTTCCTTGAATTATCGCACGCGCATCGTCTCCTCACTCGCTGAAGTCGGCGCCGGCCAATGGGACGGCTTGCTGGCTGCGCAGGCGCAGGCCGCCGGCTCCTCCGAGATCAATCCCTTCCTGCGCTTCGATTTCCTGCATGCCTTGCATGAAACCGGTTGCGCCCACACCAAGAGCGGCTGGCAACCGCAATACCTGACGGTGTGGGAAGGCGAGGACGATGAAGCCGAACTGGTTGCCGCCATGCCGCTCTACGTCAAGTGGCATTCCTACGGCGAATACGTGTTCGACTGGGCCTGGGCCGACGCCTACCAGCGCCACGGGCTCGACTATTATCCCAAGCTGCTCTCGTCGATCCCTTTCACGCCCGTGACCGGCTCGCGCCTGATCGCGAAAAATACCGAAGCGATGGCGGCGCTGGTGGAGATGCTGGAAGAAGTGCGCGGCAGCCCGGCCGTCTCGTCGACCCACGTGCTCTACCCGCCGCAAGAACAGGCCGAAGTGCTGCACGCCGCCGGGTTCATGCTGCGTAGTGGCGTGCAATTCCATTGGGAAAACCAGGATTACGCCAACTTCGACGAATTCCTGGGCAGCCTGGAGCAAAAGAAGCGCAAGAACATCCGCGCCGAGCGGCGCAAGGTGATGGACGCCGGTGTCAGCTTCCGCCGCTTGTCGGGCGCCGACATCAAGCCCGAGCATTGGCAATTTTTTGTGCGCTGCTATGACCACACCTATGCCATGCATGGCTCGGAACCCTATCTGAACCTCGATTTCTTCGAGCGCGTGGGCACGGCGATGCCGGAACATACGCTGCTGGTGCTGGCCGAGCGTGACGGCAAGCCGGTTGCCTCGTCGCTGGTGTTCCATACCGACACGACGCTGTATGGCCGCTACTGGGGCGGCCTGGAGGATATTCCCTGCCTGCATTTTGAAACGGCTTACTACCAGCCGCTTGAATTCTGCATCGAGCAGGGCTTGCGCAGCTTTGAAGGCGGCGCCCAGGGCGAACACAAAATGGCGCGCGGCTTCCTGCCGCAAAAAACCTGGTCGGCCCATTGGCTGAGCCATCCCGGCTTCGCCGATGCCATCGAGCATTTTTTGACACGTGAGAACGGTGGTATTAATGCCTATGTCGATGAATTGAACGAGCGCAATCCGTTCAAGGCTTGAGAGTCGATCGAAACTCTCAGTAACAAATAAAAAATCACCTATAGAAACCACCGGTCGCCAACGCAAGCGTCGCGGGGCCGGATTGCAGACCGCTTGCGCGAAAAAAGCACGTTCGTCTTAAAGTGGTATTGTTACTTCGCGTGTTCCAATCGTCAAATTTTGTTAAATCGGTAAAATATTACCGGCCTGCCCTTGTCAACCCATCTACGCCAAGGCATCCTTTCACCCATGATGCCCTTGCCCGCCCGGTCGACCTCTTCGGCCCAGTCTTCCAACCGAGTCAGCCGCTTTTACCTCGTCCGCGAAATCGGACGCGGTTCGGCCGGCACCGTCTATGTCGCACGCGACCCCGTGGTCGACCGCAACGTCGCCATCAAGATCAGCCGCGTGCGCACCAACCCGGCGGAAAAAAAGCAATACGACCAGCAACTGATCAACGAAGCGCGCGCCGCAGGCCGGCTCTCGCATCCGAACATCGTCACGATCTTTGAAGCAGGCACGGAGAACGGCAACAGCTTCATTGCGATGGAGTATTTGCAGGGCGCGGTGTTGGGCAAGCGCATGGAAGGCGGCGACACCTTCACGCCGGACGAAGTCGTGGCAATCGCAGCCCGGCTTGCCGACGCGCTGGCCCACGCGCACAAGAACGGCGTAATCCACCGCGACATCAATCCCTCGAACATTTTCCTGTCCGACGATCAGGCACCGAAGATTTTCGACTTCGGCATCGCCCGCGCGCCGAACCGCCTGGCCGAGGACGAAGACGACGAGGAGCCGTACACGCTGTTCCAGAACAACCTGCTTGGCACACCCAGCTACATGTCGCCCGAACAGGCGCAAGGCAAGCCGGCCGACCAATTGACCGACCTATATTCGCTGGGCGCCGTGATGTATGAAATGCTGACCCAGCGCAAGCCTTTCCAGGCAGAGACCACCGAAGGCCTGCTGGAGGCCATCGCCTACAAGGCCCCCACCGCGCCGCACGACATCAACAACGCGGTGCCTATCGGCCTGTCGCAAATCGTCTTGAAGGCCATGAGCAAGCGGCCCGAGAAGCGCTATCAAAGCGCCGAGGAATTCCTGCAGGATTTGAACCGCTATCTTGGTTTGGGCAAGCTGCAGAGCAGGCCTGCCGCGCCGGTAGCGGAAGTCGAAACGGCCGCCCCGGTGGTGGTGGCGTCACGTTTCCCCATCGCGGCGATCATTGCCTTCGTGATCGGTGCGGGCCTTGCCAGCGCGTGGTTCCTGCTGCATTGATCCAACCCATGCGCTGGACTCGGCGCATCAACTCCCAAAATAGGCTGTAGGTTGAGCTGGGCGCAGCTTCGCCGCGCAGACCTTACGCCGAACCTGTCCGCTTCGGCACCAACAACACCGCCGCCATACCCACAAAACTCACCGCCACCACATACAACGCTGGCATCTGCACATTCGTTTTCATCAGAAGCGGCAAGATCACCGGCGTCAAGCCGCCGAAGATCGCGTAGGCCAGGTTATACGAGAACGACACCCCCGAGAAGCGCACCTGGGCGCGGAACAGATTGACCAGCACCAGCGGGATGCATCCCACCACGCCGACCGTGAAGCCGGTCAAGGCATAGAGCGGCAGCAGCAGGTTGGGCGAGGTCGGCAGCGTCGTGTAGAGCGTGTAATAGGAGGCGGCCATCAGCAGCAGGCCGACGAAGATCACAGGCTTGGCGCCGATCTTGTCGCCCAGCCAGCCGGCGACCACGCAGCCTATGCTCAAGCCGAAGGTTGCGGTGCTGCCCGCGATGTAGACGTCGCTCGGGTTCAGGTGAAACACCCTGGGCAGGATGTTAGGCGTCATGACGATGATGACGATGATGCCGGCCGTCAGCGCCCAGGTCAGCAGCATGGAAATCACGGTGGACAGCGGATGGCGCAACAGCACGTCCTTGAGCGGCAGGCCTTGCACCAGCGCCTTGCGCTTTTGCAGTTCGGCGAACACCGGGGTTTCCTTGAGCCATTGGCGCAACAGCATGGCGATGAGGCCGAATATGCCGCCGGCGATGAACAGCACGCGCCAGCCATAGGACAGCACTTCCTGCGGCGACAGCCAGGTGTGCATGGCGGTGCCGGCCAGCGAACCGAGCAGGATGCCGGTGGTCAGGCCGGCAGTCAGCGTGCCGCAGGCAAAACCGACATTGCGCGACGGCACGTGTTCCGACACGAACACCCAGGCGCCGGCCACTTCGCCGCCCACCGCAGCGCCTTGCAGGATGCGCATCACGAGAAGCAGCACAGGCGCCAGGATGCCAATGGTTTCATACGTCGGCAACAAGCCCATGGCCAAGGTCGGCAACGCCATCAGCAGGATGGAGAGCGTAAACATGCGCTTGCGCCCGGAGAGGTCGCCGAAGTGGGCCAGGATCACGCCGCCCAGCGGCCGCGCGAAATAGCCGACGGCAAACAGCGAATAGGCTTGCAGGTCGCGCACCCAGTCAGATGCGCCGGGAGGGAAGAACAGCTTGCCGATTTCCGGTGTGAGGAAGCCGTAGATGATGAAGTCATAGAATTCGAGCGCGCCGCCCAGGGCCGCCAGCATCAGGGTCTTGTAATCCTTGCGCGTGAGAGTTTGCGCGCCGTTGCCGGATTGCGTGGTGTCGAGATTGAGCGCGTTATCGCCTACGGGTGCATCCATCATGTCTCCTCAAGTCTATTGTCTATTTTATGTGGATCTTTTCACGACGCCAATTGCGCGCGCAGATGTGCAATCGCCTTTTTCACCTGGTTCGGCGCCGTGCCGCCGATATGGTCGCGTGCCGCAACCGAACCTTCGAGCGTGAGCACGGCAAACACATCGTCGCCGATCAGCACGGAAAACTGCTGCAGCTCGGCCAGGCTCAAATCGGCCAGGTCGCAGTTGCGATCGACGCACTGCCGCACCGCATGGGCCACGGCTTCGTGCGCGTCGCGGAAGGGCAAGCCCTTCTTGACCAGGTAGTCGGCCAGGTCGGTCGCCGTGGCATAGCCTTGCAGCGCGGCGGCGCGCATCGCCTCGGGCTTGACGGTGATGCCGCCGGCCATGTCGGCGAAGATGCGCAAGGTGTCGATGACGGTATCGACCGTGTCGAACAGGGGTTCCTTGTCTTCCTGGTTGTCCTTGTTGTAGGCCAACGGCTGGCCCTTCATCAAGGTAAGCAACGCGACCAGGTGGCCGTTGACGCGTCCGGTCTTGCCGCGCGCCAGTTCGGGCACGTCGGGGTTCTTCTTTTGCGGCATGATCGAGGAGCCGGTGCAGAAGCGGTCGGCGATGTCGATGAAGCCCACGCGCGGGCTCATCCAGATCACCAGCTCCTCGGACATGCGCGAAATGTGCGTCATCACCAGCGCAGCAGCGGCGCAGAATTCGATGGCGAAGTCGCGGTCGGAAACGGCATCGAGCGAATTGCGGCATACGTCGTCGAAACCCAGCGTCCTGGCCACGCGTTCGCGATCGATCGGGAAGGTGGTGCCGGCCAGCGCCGCCGCGCCCAGCGGCAGGCGGTTGACGCGCTTGCGGCAGTCGGCCATGCGTTCTGCATCGCGGCCGAACATTTCGACATAGGCCAGCATGTGGTGGCCGAAGGTGATCGGCTGCGCCACCTGCATGTGCGTGAAGCCGGGCAGGATGGTGTCGACATGGCGTTCGGCCAGGTCGAGCAAGGCGAGGCGAAAGGCGCGCAAGAGGCCCACGATGTCGTCGATGGCACCGCGCATGTAGAGGCGGATATCGGTCGCCACCTGATCGTTGCGCGAGCGGCCCGTATGCAGCCGCTTGCCGGCGTCGCCGATGATTTCGGTCAGGCGCTTTTCGATGTTCAGGTGCACGTCTTCCAGGTCGAGCAGCCATTCGAACTTGCCGGCCGCCATTTCGTCGCGGATTTGCTGCATGCCGCGCTGGATTTCCGCGTAGTCGGCGGCAGCGATGATGCCCTGGTGCGAGAGCATCTCGGCATGCGCCAGCGAGCCGTCGATATCGACCTGCGCCATGCGGTTGTCGAAAAACACCGAGGCGGTATAGCGTTTGACGAGGTCGGAAACCGGTTCGGAAAAGCGTGCCGACCAGGCTTCGCCCTTCTTGGAGAGTTGTGCAGTCATGATGTGGCTCGAATAGGACTCAAATGTGTTTTTCAAGGCGCGGGATGATGCACTGAGCGCGCACGAAGCGAAAGCCGCCTTGGGGTATCCATTGGGTATGTATATAATTTCGCGTTGCGCTTATTATAGATGCAAATACTCGTCGACCCGCCATGCCGCAAGCGCCCGCATCTCCGCCGTTCGAAACCGTCGTGCCCGATTGCTGCAATGTCGGCGTGGTGGCGCGCGTGCTGGTGGCGGTCAATGGGACAGTCTTCCTGGCCGACATCGCCCAGGGCTCGGGCTGGCGCGGCCTGCTCGCTGCATCAGTGCTGGTCGAGCCGGCCTGCCTCGCTTCGCTGGTTGCGCTGTGCGGTTTGCGCCGCATCTCGCGCGCCATTCCGCCCTGGTGCCAGCGCGCGTTGTGCGCGCTGGTGCCGGCCTCGATTACCTCGATCATCATCGAGCTTTTTCTGAAGACCCCGGACGGCCTGTTTGCCCTGAGCGAGATGCCGGCAACACAAGGCATGATCGTCGCGGCAAGCTTCGGCATCGCATTGCAGCATTATTTCGAGCTGCGCACGCGTGCCTTTTCGCCGGCCCTGTCCGAAGCGCGGCTGCAGGCGCTGCAGGCCCGTATCCGGCCGCATTTCCTGTTCAACAGCTTGAACGCCGTGCTCTCGCTGATCCGCACTGAGCCGCTGCGCGCCGAATCCACCCTGGAGGATTTGTCGGAGCTGTTCCGCGTCCTGATGCGCGACGCGCGCGACGTCACCAGCCTGGAAGAGGAAATCCGCCTGTGCCGTCAGTACCTGTCGATCGAAAAGGTGCGTCTGGGCGATCGCCTCCATGTGCAATGGAAGACCGGCAGCATCAGCGACAAGATGCTGAAAAAGGCGCGCGTGCCTTCGCTGCTGCTGCAGCCCCTGCTGGAAAATGCGGTCCACTACGGCGTCGAGACCGTGTCCGAACCGGTGACGATCGAAGTCGAACTTGAACGCCAGGGCGATCGCATCCACGTCTCCATCTTCAACCCGCTTTTTAGCCCAAGTTCGGCTCCGGATTCCGCCGCACACGGTGAAGAAGGCGCGCGCGTGGGCAACCACATGGCCTTGCAGAACATACGCGAACGGCTTGCGCTGTTCTACGACCTCGAAGCGCAATTGAGCGCCGGCCCGGTCGGCGACCGCTTTGAAGTGCGGCTGCATTTTCCCTACGTGAGGGGCGATTGATGGGCGCCCTGATAATGCCGCGCATCTTCATCGTCGACGACGAAGCCCCGGCGCGCGCGCGCATGGCGACGCTTCTGTCCGACATCGCCGCCGAATTCCCGCACGAACTGGTCGGCCAGGCAGAAAACAGCAGCGCGGCGCTGGCAGCGATTCCCGATGCGCGGCCCGACATCGTGCTGCTCGACATCCAGATGCCAGGCATGAGCGGCATCGAGCTGGCTGCCCACCTCGGTGGCCTCGACCCCGCACCGGCCGTCATCTTCATCACCGCGTTCGACACTTTCGCCTTGAAGGCGTTCGAAGTCCACGCCATCGATTACTTGTTGAAGCCGGTACGCGCCGCGCGGCTGTCCGAAGCCTTGCGCCGTGCCGTCACGCTGACCGCCAGGCCGCAAACCGAGGCCATCGCCGCCACCGCAGCCGACCTCGGCGTGCAGCGCGCCCATTTCGCCATTCCCGAACGCGGCAAGCTGACCCTGGTGCCGCTGGTCGAGGTGCTGTATCTGCGCGCGGAATTGAAATACGTCACCGTACGCACGCGCGCGCGCGAATACGTCATTGAAGAATCGCTGCTCTCGCTGGAGCAGGAAATGGGCGAGCGCTTCGTGCGCGTGCACCGCAACACGCTGGTGGCGCGCGCCGCCATCGCAGGCGTCGAGCGCGGCGCGCCCGATGCGTCGGACCCCGATAAAGGGCAGGAAACCTGGCAGGTGGTGCTAACGGGAATTGATGAACGCTTGCCGATCTCGCGGCGGCAGTGGCCGGTGGTCAAGGCGTTGTTGAATCGCGGTGCTTAGGCCGCCACCTGTGACTTCACGCGTTTAACCCGTCATCCCCGTGCAAACGGAGATCCACTTTACGACCGCTAGCCGTTGCGCAGGGGATCCCCGTTTCCACGGGGACGACGGGCTGATTGAAGCTTGAGGCAAATTTAACTTGCGTGATGCTTGACGTAGACAACACGATCTACGACACCACCTCCACCCCACGCCAAAACGCCACGTACCCCTTGATATTGCGCGCCGCATCCTTGGTCTCGGGGTAATACCAAGCCGCATCGGGGTTGACCACCCCATCGACCACCACGTTGAAATAACTCGCCGTACCCTTCCAGCCGCACACGGTATGCGTTTCGCTATCCGTAAAGAATTCGCGATGGATGGCCGTTGCCGGGAAGTAGGTATTGCCTTCGACGATTTCAATCGCGTCGAGCGGGGCTTCGGCGATGACGGCGCCGTTCCAGATGGCTTGGGGCATGCTGTCTCCTAGAGGAGCAAGGCCGGCATCGAATTGTTTCAATGCGCCGGCCCCGCGGATACAGCCTATCTTAGCCCATCAGCCCGTATTGCGCAGGCCGGCGGCGATGCCGTTGATCGAGAGATGAATCCCGCGCCGCACGCGTTCTTCCAGCTCCCGCCCTTCCTGCATGTTGGCGCGGTGGCGCTTGATCAATTCGACCTGCAAGTGGTTCAGCGGATCGAGGTAGGCGAAGCGGTTCTTGATGGAACGCGCCAGCATCGGGTTGGCCGCCAGCCTTTCCTTGGAACCGGTGATGCTGGACAAGCTGTGCGACGTCACCTCATGTTCGCCCACGATACGCTTGAAGATGCCGTTGCGCAGCTTGCGGTCGGCCACCAGTTCGGCATAGCGCGAGGCCACGGCGAGGTCGGTCTTGGACAACACCATGTCCATGTTCGACAATAGCGTGGCGAAGAACGGCCATTCGCGGAACATGGCGCGCAACGTCGTCAGCTTGTGCGACTTGGCGGCGGCATCGCCCTCGGCCAGCCACGACGATACGGCGCTGCCGAAACCATACCAGCCCGGCAGCAGCAGGCGGCACTGGCCCCAGGAAAAACCCCAGGGGATGGCGCGCAAGTCTTCGATGCGGCGCGTCGATTTGCGCGAGGCCGGGCGCGAACCGATGTTCAGTTCGGCGATTTCGGCAATCGGCGTGGCCGAGAAGAAATAATCGGTGAAACCGGGGGTTTCATAGACCAGATTGCGGTAGGCACGATAGGCGCGCTCCGACAGGATCTCCATCACGCTTTCGAATTCGGCCAGCTTCTTGGCGCGCTTGCTGTCGAGCTCGGACGGCATCAGGCTCGCTTCCAGCGTGGCCGTCACCAGCAGTTCGAGATTGCGCCGCCCGATTTCGGGATTGGAAAACTTCGAGGCGATGATTTCGCCCTGCTCGGTCAGGCGGATCTGGCCGTTGACGGTGCCGGCCGGCTGGGCCAGGATCGCTTCATAGCTCGGGCCGCCGCCACGGCCCACGGTGCCGCCGCGGCCGTGGAACAGGCGCAGCTTGATGCCGGCGCGGTCGAACACGTCGACCAGGCGGTTTTCCGATTTGTACAGCTCCCAGTTCGAGGTGAGGAAGCCGCCATCCTTGTTCGAGTCGGAATAGCCCAGCATGACTTCCTGGATCTTGCCCTGCTGCGCCACGAGACGTGCCACCAGCGGGATCGCCAGCAGGTTTTCCATGATCTCGGCGGCACAACGCAGGTCGGGAATCGTTTCGAACAGCGGGATCACCATCAACTCGTGCTCGTATTCCGGTTCGGCGGCGCCATCGGCGCCGTCAGGCCACACTGCGCGCAACAGGCCGGTCTCGCGCTGCAGCAGGAATACTTCGAGCAGATCGGATACGGTTTCGGTATGCGAGATGATGTAATTGCGGATCGCGCGCTCGCCGTAACGCTGGCGGATGCTGCGCGCCGCACGCATGATCGAGAGCTCGGAATTGGTTTCGGCGCTGTAGTCGATATAGGGCGAAACCAAGAGGCGCGGCTTGGCCAGTTCGCCCAGCAGCAGCTCGACCTTGGCCTGCTCGGAAAGCGCAGCATAATCGGCCTCAACCTTGGCGCGGGCAAACAATTCGGCCAGCACGCGCTCGTGCACGTCCGAGCTTTGCCGCATGTCCAGCGTGGCGAGGTGAAAGCCGAAGATGTCGGCGGCGCGCTTCAGCGATGCCAGGCGCGGTTTGATCAGCACGGCGCCGTGGTTGTTCTTCAGCGACGTCACCACAGTCTGCAATTCGGCCGCGAATTCGCGCGCATTGCCGTAAGCGTCGGCGCGGCCCACTTCGTGACGCAGGATTTCTGTTGCGCCCAGCGCGCGCGCCGTCGCGGCCAGGCGCGCATAGATGCCGATCAGGGCGCGGCGATAGAGTTCGTCGGCGCGGTGGCCGGATTTGTCGGGCGAATTGGCGGCCAGCGCTTCGAGTTCGGGGCTGGCGGCAACGAGGATGTTGGAGATCGACAACTCGGCACCGAGCGCATGCACTTCGGCGAGGTAAAAGTCGAGGATGGTGGACGACTGGCGCGACAGCGCGTGCTGCATCGTGCCGGCATTGACGTTGGGGTTGCCGTCGCGGTCGCCGCCGATCCAACTGCCCATCTGCACGTAGGAGACCGCGTCGTTCATGGCGCCGGCGGCGCGTTGCGGAAATTGCGCGGCGATCTCGCCTTCGATGTCGTCGTACAGGCCAGGCAGTTCGCGCAAAAAGGTGATGCGGTAGTACGACAGCGCATTCTCGATTTCGTCGGCCACTGTGAGCTTGGTATAGCGCAGCATGCGCGTCTGCCATAGCGTGGCGACGAGGGCGCGCAGCATTTCGGTGTTGATGGCGTGTTCCTTCGGCGTCATCGGCAAATCGCGCTGGGCCAGGAGGCGCGCGATGCCGTTTTCCGCATCGAGGATGCTCTTGCGCTGCACTTCGGTCGGATGCGCCGTCAACACCGGCGAGATCAGCGCTTCCTTGAAGAACGAGCGCACCGCCGCACCCGTGACGCCGGCTTCGTCGAGGCGCGACAAGGCGTAGCCGATTGAGCCGCGCTGCGGCGCCGAGCCGGCCAGTTGGTGGGCGCGACGGCGCCGGTTGTGGTGCTGGTCTTCGGCGATGTTGGCCAGGTGCGAGAAGTAGGAAAACGCGCGCACCACCGAAATGGTCTGGTCGCGCGTCAGTTTTTTCAAGAGCTTGTTCAGGTCGGCGCCGGCCTGGTCGTCCGATTCGCGGCGAAAGCGCACGGCAGTCTGGCGGATGGTCTCGACCACGCCGAACACGGCGTCGCCTTCCTGTTCGCGCAGCACTTCGCCGAGCAGGCGGCCCAGGAGGCGAATGTCTTCCTTCAGCGGGGCATCCTTGTCGGCCGATTTGATGTCGCGAATGGTCGCGGTCTTGGTCTTGCCTGGTGCGGGGGACGAGCGGGCCGGCTTGCGGATCGGCTTGGCGGATGCGGGTGCGGAAGCAGTCTTTGCCATGATGAACGGGTTCAGTATGCGTGTAAAAAACGGCCGTTGGGGGTACGGTCCACTATTGGCGATACGGTACTGCGGCAATCGGGAAGGGTATTCCGGGTTAAAATTCTCCGATCGCACAGGGAAACGATAGCCCCGTGCAGCGTATGCCAACCAGTTAGCGAAAAGAGAGTCTTTTGAACGTCTCCCCCCCATCCAAGTTGACGATTGCCTCGCGCGAAAGCCGGCTCGCCATGTGGCAAGCCGAGCATGTGAAGGCGCAATTGCTCCTATTATATCCGCACTGCAACATAGAAATTCTCGGAATGACCACAAGAGGCGATCAAATTTTGGATCGCACCCTGTCCAAGGTCGGCGGCAAGGGCTTGTTCGTGAAGGAACTTGAGGTGGCGATGATGGATGGCAAGGCCGATCTGGCGGTCCATTCGCTGAAGGACGTGCCAATGGAGTTGCCGGCCGGCTTCGAACTGGCGGCCATTCTCGAGCGTGAAGATCCGCGCGACGCCTTCGTCTCCAACGATTATGCCGCGCTGGCCGATCTGCCTGACGGCGCCGTGGTCGGCACCAGCAGCCTGCGCCGCCAGGCCCTGATCGCCGCGCGCTATCCCAAACTGGTCATCAAGCCACTGCGCGGCAACCTCGACACCAGGTTGCGCAAATTGGACCAGGGAGAGTACGCCGCCATTATCCTGGCGGCTGCCGGCTTGAAGCGCCTCGGTCTGCCTGAACGCATCCGCGGCTTGATACCACCGGAAGAAAGCCTGCCCGCGCCGGGCCAAGGCGCGATGGCCATCGAGATCGTGTCCGAGCGCGCCGACTTGCGTGCATTGCTGGCGCCCTTGAGCCATTTGCCGACCGCCGCAGCCGTGTCGGCCGAGCGCATGGTCTCGCGCAGTTTCGGCGGCAGTTGCCAGGTTCCGCTGGCTGCCTTCGCCACCGTCGAAGGCAGCGCCATGCACTTGCGCGCGATGGTTGCCACGCCCGACGGCGCGCGCACGGCCTTTGCCGAAGTGCGCGGCTCGGCCAACGAAGCCGAGCAATTGGGCCGCAACATTACGCAACTGCTGCAGGCGCAGGGCGCGGCCGCCATCCTGGACGCTTGCCGGGCGGCGGCGGCGTAGCGTCGATGAGCACGCCGGTGGCTGCTCCCAGCGTGGTCGTCACCCGGCCGGCGGCGCAGGCTGCCGACATGCTGGCGCGCCTGGCCGCCCTGGGACGCGATGCGCTGCTGTTTCCGCTGCTGGAAATCCATCCTCTGTCCGACAAGACGCCCTTGCGCACCGCCCTGGCCGGCTTGTCCGATTGCGCGCTGGCCGCCTTCGTCAGTCCCAACGCCATCGACGCCGTATTCGCCGAATTCGCGGGCCTTTCCCGGTCTTGGCCCGCGCACGTGCCGATTGCCGTCATGGGTGAGGGAAGCCGCCAGGCACTGGCGGCGCATGGCGTAAACGACGGCAATACCGTGATCCACAGCCCGCACGGCGCGCGCACCGATTCGGAAACCTTGCTCGAAACACTCGACCTTCCCGCCTTGCGCGGTCGCAAGGTCATGATCCTGCGCGGCGAATCGGGGCGCGAGCTATTGGCCGGGCGTTTGCGCGAAGCCGGCGCCCTGGTGATCCAGGTCGCCGCCTATCGCCGCTGCGCGCCGGCCTTCGATGACGCGCGGCAAGCCCGCTTGCAAGCCTTGCTGACGAGAAAAAACGACTGGATCGTCACCAGTTCCGAGGCTTTACGCCACCTCGAACAGATGGCGCGACAGTTGCCCATGAGCGATGCCGTCGCGAAAATGCAACAGCAGCGCCTGTTCGTGCCGCACGCGCGTATTGCGGAAACGGCGCAGGCGGCGGGCTTTCTCGACGTTCACCTGAGCGCATCAGGCGACGAAGCGCTGCTCGGCGCGCTACAATCCTGCCTATGAGCGAAATCGACACCAATTCCGAGCCCACCCTTCCCCCTTCCGTGCCCCTGCTCGTTCCCGAGCCGCTGCCTGCGGCACCTGCCCCGGTTCCCGTGCCCGCCATGCCGCGCTGGGCGCAAGCCGCGCTGGTGATCCTGGCGGTGCTGGTGGTGGCGCAGTGGTGGAACACGCGCAGCGAGATGTCGGACTTGCGCGGGCAATTGGCCGACCGCCTGCGCCAGGGCGATCAGGTCGACGCCGAAGCCAAGGTCGCGGCCACGCGGGCCGAAGAAGCGACCAAGGAATTGCAGGCCAAGGTCAGCGTGCTCGAAGGCAAACAGATCGAGTCGCAAAGCCAGCAGCTCGCGCTGGAACAGCTTTATCAGGATTTGTCGAAGAACCGCGACGATTGGGCGCTGGCCGAAATCGAACAGGTGCTCTCGACCGCGAGCCAGCAATTGCAGTTGGCCGGCAACGTGCCCGGCGCCCTGATCGCGCTGCAAAACGCCGATCGCAGCCTGTCGCGCTCGGATAAACCCCAATTCATCATCATCCGCCGCGCCATCGCCAAGGACATCGATACCTTGAAGGCGCTGCCCACGCTCGACACCACCGGCATCGCCCTGCGCCTGGACAGCCTGATCAGCGAAGTCGACGGCATGCCGCTGCTGTCCGACGAAAAACCGGTGGTGCCGGTGACCCAGCCCAAGCCGGTACATATCAAGCCCGATGCGAAACCCGATGCCAAGGGCAAGGATACCGCCGGCGTAGGCCGCGGCCACGACACCCAGTGGGCCAGCGCGCTCGAAGACAAATGGCAAAGCTGGAGCGACGAAATGTGGGGCGAGGTCAGGCAATTGATCCGCGTACGCACCGTCGATGCACCCGAAGCGCTGCTGCTCTCGCCGAGCCAGTCCTACTATGCGCGCGAGAACCTCAAGCTGCGCCTGTTGAACGCGCGCCTGGCGCTGTTGTCGCGCAACGAATCGGCCTTCCGCAGCGACCTGATCGCCGCGCAGGATGAAATCGCCAAATATTTCGACACCCGCGCACGCCAGACCCAGGTGGCGCAGGCGCTGTTGAAGCAGGTGCAAAGCAGCAACCTCTCGATTGAAATGCCCACCCTGGCGGAAAGCCTGAACGCCGTGCGCAACTACAAGGCCAAATAGGCCGATTGATCGACAGACTATTTATGCGCATCTTCCTCTGGCTGGTCCTGCTTTTCACCATCGCGATCTGCATCGCCGTCGGCGCCCACTTCGATCCTGGCAACGTCGTGTTCTTCTACCCGCCGACGCGGGTGGACATGTCGCTCAACCTGTTCCTGCTGTTCGCGCTGGCCCTGTTCCTGGCGCTGCACTTCATCTTCAATGCCGTCGGCACCGCGCGCGACCTGCCCGGCAAGGTGGCAGCCTACCGGCGCGAGAAGCGCGACCGCGAAGGCAACCGCGCCCTGCGCGAAGCCTTGAAGGCATTGTTCGAAGGCCGCTTCGGCCACGCCGAAAAAGCCGCCAAGCGCGCCGTGGAATCGCCCGAGAACGCCGGGCTCGCCGCCTTGATCGCCGCGCGCGCCGTGCACCGCATGAGCCAGACCGAGCGGCGCGATCTGTGGCTCTCGGCGATCCAGGACGACCCGTCCATGAAAACCGCGCGCCTGATGACCGCGATCGAACTGCTGGTCGACAACCATCAGCCCGAGCAGGCGCTCGCGGCGGTAGAGGAATTGAACGCCAGCGGCACGCGCCACATCCATGCGCTGCGCCTTGCGCTGAAGGCCAACCAGCGCGCACGCAACTGGAGCGAAGTGCTGCGCCTGTTGCGCTCGCTCGACAACCACAACGCGCTGCACCCGGCGGTGTCGCGCCGCATGCGCGAACTGGCTTACGAGGATTTGCTGGGCGACCGCAACCACGATGCCGAATCGATCCGCAACCTGTGGCACAGCGTGCCTGCAGTCGATCGCGTGCGCCCCTTCGTCGCCGTGCGTGCCGCCGAAACCTTCAACGCCTGCGGCCTGCACGACGAGGCGCGCGGCATCGTCGAACGCGCACTGGCCGCCGAATGGGACGACAAGCTGGTGCGCGCCTACCGTAAATCGGCCGCGCCCGAAGGCACGCCCACGCTCCTGGCCCAGATCGACCGCTGCGAATCGTGGAGCATCGACCGCCCAAACGATGCCGAATTGGCCTTGACGCTGGGCACCTTCTGCCTGCGGCAAAAGCTCTGGGGCAAGGCCCAGCGCCATCTTGAGCAGGCACTGTCCGATGCGATCGAGCCGGCGACCATGCGCGAAGCGCACTTGAAACTGGCACAATTGCATGAGGCACTGGAACAGCCGGAGCAGGCGGCGAATCATTATCGCCAGTGTGCATTGGCCAGTGTGTTGTAGGAGTCCCCGTCGTACGGTGTTGTAGCGTGGGTGAGCGTAGCGTTACCCACCAAGCGCTTACAGAAAGTTATTCGATCCACATGGTGAGTAACGCTACGCTCACCCACCCTACGATCCTTTGGCGGCAACCTCAGCATCCCAACCTGCTGCATTGCACAAAAGGCATCCGAAAAACGCTATAATCCAGGGCGAACGAACATCCTTCTACCCAGTGAGTTTCCCATGAGCCTGAATCTAGTACCCGCCGGCCGCGATCTGCCGAACGATTTCAACGTCATCATCGAAATCCCGATGAATGCCGATCCCGTCAAGTATGAAGTGGACAAGGAGTCGGGCGCGATCTTCGTCGACCGCTTCATGTCGACCGCGATGCACTACCCGTGCAACTACGGCTACATCCCGCATACCATTTCCGATGACGGCGATCCCGTGGACGTGCTCGTCATCACCCCGTTCCCGCTGTTCCCCGGCGTGGTGGTGCGCTGCCGTACCATCGGCATGCTGAAAATGACCGACGAAGCCGGTGGCGATGCCAAACTGCTGGCGGTACCGGTCGACAAGATCCTGCCGATCTACACGCACTGGCAAAAGCCGGAAGACCTGAACGAACTGCGCCTGCAACAGATCCAGCATTTCTTCGAACACTACAAGGACCTGGAAAAAGGCAAATGGGTCAAGATCGAAGGCTGGGTCGGCCCCGAAGAAGCCAAGGCCGAAATCCTGGCCGGCGTCGAAGCCTACAACAAGGCGGCCAGCAAGCCGAATTTCTGATCGGGTTCTGCTCAACGAAAAACGCGCCTGCCCGGCGCGTTTTTTTATTGGAGCACTTCGTAGTTCAGTATTGTCGTAGTGTCGTCGCTTGGAGCTACTCGAGGTCTTCAACCTCTTCCTCATCCTCGGACGCCAGACCCAATGACGGCGGCGGCTGGTAAGACGCCAGCAAGGCCGCGCGGTTCTCCGGGGTCTCCAGGCTGATGCGCCCCAGCGCCCCGCTGCGGTAATCCTGCAGCAGCACATGCGCCGCCTTTTCCAGGTCCATGTCGCCGCCCTTCAGGCGGAAGCCGCGCCGCGCCGCGATGCCTTCCACCACGGCGACGCCATCGATGCCTTCGGTAGCAAAGCCGTAGCGCGCCTTGAGCAGCGTCGGGTAATGCATCAGCAGCAGGTTGGCAAGGAATGTGGCAACCTCTTCCTCGATCACGGCATTGGTGCCGACGGCATGGCTCGCAGCCAGCATCAGGCCATCGCTCGGATGGGCGATCTTGGGCCAGAGCATGCCTGGCGTGTCGATCAGCACCATGTTGTTGCCAAGGTAAAGCCGCTGCTGCATCTTGGTCACGGCCGGTTCATCGCCCACCTTGGCCACGCGCTTCTTGAGCAATGCGTTCATCAGCGTCGATTTGCCGACATTGGGAATGCCCATGATCATCATGCGCAAGGGCTTCAACGCCGTGCCGCGATGCGGGGCGATCTTCATCGCCAAACCCGGCACCTTGGCCACGTCAGCCGGTTTCTTGCACGACAAGGCTACGGCATGCACGCCTTTTTGCGCGTTGTAGAACGCGATCCAGGCTTTGGTAGCGGCGGGATCGGCCAAATCGCTTTTGTTGAGGATCTTGAGGCAGGGACGCTGGCGCTCTTTACGCAGGTCGCTGATCATGGGATTGCAGCTGGCCTCGGGCAGGCGCGCATCGACCACCTCGATCACCAGATCGGTCTTTTCCATGGATTCCGCCGCCTTCTTGCGGGCGGCGTTCATGTGACCGGGGAACCATTGGATGGACATGCTGGGGCGGGGATAGTGTTCTAATCCGCCATTTTACCGGTTTTACTCGCAACTTCTCGTCTTTAAGCCGTCATCCCCGTGATATACCCGTGACCGTGGCGCTATGGGTCCGTCGGGGCGGCCATCCGCTTCACGGGGACGACGGATTACGGTTTTTCCAGCATACAAAACCTAGTCCAAGCCCGCCAAGGTTTTGACGTGGGCAACCACGCTGCGCCCGAGCGCGGAAAGATTGTAGCCACCCTCCAGGCAACTCACGATGCGTCCCCCGGCGTGCTCTTTCGCCACGTCCATGATTCTCTCCGTCATCCACGCATAGTCGGCTTCGACCAGGCCCATCTGGCCAAGGTCGTCTTCCTTGTGCGCGTCGAAGCCGGCCGAGATGAAAATCATCTCCGGCTTGTGCGCGTGCAACGCCGGCAGCCATTTCTCCGTCACCAGTTGGCGCACCACGTCGCCCTTGGTGAAGGCCGGCAGGGGCAGGTTGACCATGTTGTCCGGGTTGCCTTCGCGGTGCACGCCGCTATATGGGTAGAACGGGTGCTGGAAGAAGCTCACCATCAAGACGCGCGGCTCTCCGGCGAAGGCATCTTCGGTGCCGTTGCCGTGATGGACGTCGAAATCGACAATGGCGACGCGCCGCAAGCCGCGCACCTCGAGCGCATGGCGCGCCGCAATGGCGACGTTGTTGAACAGGCAGAAACCCATCGCAACCGTGGGCCGTGCATGGTGGCCCGGTGGACGAATGGCGCAAAAGGCATTTTCCAGTTCGCCGTCGATCACCGCATCGGTCGCGGCCACGGCGGCGCCGGCGGCGCGCATGGCCGCTTTCCAGCTATGCGGGTTGAGCGAAGTGTCGCCGTCGATGGGGTAATAACGGTTGTCGTCATCGCCCTCACGCGGCAAATGATCCTGTACCAGCGCAATCGCTTCGTCGGTATGCACGCGCTGCAAGTCGGCCACCTGGGCCAGCGGCGCGCTGCGGTAGTCCAGCAGCGTGTCGATGCGGCTGGCGATCAATTGGTCTTCGATCGCTTGCAAGCGCTGCGGCGATTCGGGGTGCCAGCGGCCCATTTCGTGAAGCTGGCAATCGGGGTGGGTGTAGATGGCGGTACTCATGTCGGGGCAAGCCTGGAATCCGGTTCTCGCATAAAATCACAGACAATTGTAAATTGAAATGTTGACCGTGATTTACAAAGCCAAGTTAAAAAAGCAATAATGCCAGCATACACCACCAAGGATAATTGCATCCATGTTCGCCAAAGTCCACGCCGTAGCGTCCCAAGTCAACCAGATCGTCGTCGGCAAGGAAACCCAGGTCAGGCTGGCTCTGGTTTGCCTCCTGGCAGGGGGACACCTCTTGATCGAAGACGTACCGGGTGTGGGCAAGACCACGCTGGCACACGCGCTGGCGAGTTCGCTCGGCCTGCGCTTCAATCGCGTGCAATTCACGAGCGACCTGCTGCCGGCCGACGTGGTGGGCATTTCGATCTTCGATCGCGAAAAAGGCAGCTTCGTGTTCCACCCCGGCCCGATCTTCACGCAGGTGCTGCTGTCCGACGAAATCAACCGCGCCACGCCCAAGACCCAATCGGCCCTGCTCGAAGCGATGGAAGAGCGCCAGACCACGGCCGACGGCGTCACGCGCGATCTGCCGCAGCCTTTCTTCGTCATCGCCACGCAAAACCCGACGCACCAGATCGGCACTTTCCAGTTGCCCGAATCGCAGCTCGACCGCTTCCTGATGTGCCTCTCGCTGGGCTACCCCGATGCAGCTGCCGAGCGCGCCTTGCTGATGGGCCAGGACCGACGCGCCATGCTGAAGGGCTTGAAGCCCGCGATGCAGCCCGAGGAATTGGTCTCCGCGCAAAACGCCTTGAAGCTGATTCACACCTCGGCGGCGCTGATCGACTACGTACAGGCACTGGCACAGGCATCGCGCGCCAACGGCATGTTCGCCGAGGGCCTGAGCCCGCGTGCCGCCATTGCGCTCCTGCAAGCCGCGCGCGCCTGGGCCGCGATGGAGGGGCGCGACCACGTGATGCCCGAAGACATCCAGGCCGTCCTGATTCCCGTCACGGCGCACCGCTTGCGCCCGCTCAAATCGACCGCCGGCACGGCAATGGGCAGCCGTGACCTGGTGTTGCAGTGGATGAAATCGGTGCCGGTTTAGGGCGTTTTAAAATGGACATGGCGTCGTTGCTACTCCTTGTCGTACCTCAGTACTGTCTGCGTCGCAGCGCCTAGCCCTGCCCATTTTAAAACACCCTCAAAACCACTCATGTTCTCCGCAATCAAGGCACGCTACCGCAACCTGACCAGAAAGTGGCTGTTCCAGTTGGGCGGCCCCGAGCCTGGCGAGGTGTTTCTCAAGCAGCGCCGCGTGTTCATTGTCCCGAGCCAGGCTGGTTTCGCGCTGGGCGTCATGCTGGTGGTACTGTTCATCGGCTCGGTCAATTACACACTGGGCCTGGGCTTCGTGCTGACCTTTACGCTGGCCTCCTGCGGCGTGGTCGACATGCACCTGACCTTCCGCAACCTGGCCTACCTCTATCTCAAGGCAGGGCACGCTTCGACCGTATTTGCCGGCGAAGAAGCGCAATTCGAACTGCATGTGGCCAACCGCTACAAGTATGGGCGCTACGCGGTCTGGCTCGGCTTTTATGAAGAAGACATGCCCAACATCGAACAGGCAACCGATATCGCGCCCGACGCCTCCAGCGTGGTCAACCTGCACGTGATGACGACCAGGCGCGGCTGGCTCGAGGCGCCGCGCGTACGGCTGCAAACGCGCTTTCCCCTGGGCCTCTTGCGCTCCTGGGCCTACTGGAAGCCCGATTCGCGCGCGCTGGTCTATCCCTACCCCGAAGAGCAGGCGCCGCCCCTGCCCACGGTAGGCAGCGAAACCAAGGATGGCAGCGGCCTGGCCGGCACGGACGATTTCGCCGGCGTGCGCGCCTATCAACCGGGCGACCCCATGAAGCACCTGGCGTGGCGCCAGATTGCGCGCGTCGACGTGGCCGACGGCGGCAGCCTCGTGACCAAGCATTTCGAAGGCGGCACCAAGGGCGACCTGTGCCTCGACTTCGCGCAACTGCCCTACCGCATGGATGTCGAACAGCGCCTCTCGCGCATGGCGCGCTGGGTGCTCGATGCGGAACAGCAGGGGCAACCCTATTCGTTCAAGCTCGGCGACCAGCAATACCCGGCTGCGATCGGTCCGGCGCATCAAGCCGCCTGCCTGCGCGCGCTGGCCTTGTACGAAGGTTATTGATGAGCGCATTGACCGAACGCTTCAAGCCGTGTTTGCCATCGGGCGGCAAAATGCGTCCGGCATTGCGCCCGATGTCGCGTCCAATGTCGCGCGACAAATCCGACACGCTGCTGCTGCTGTTCTCCTGCGCGCTGGTGGTCGGGCCGCACACGCTGCACATGCCGCTCTGGATTTCGCTCGCCTGCGCGGCGATCCTGCTGTGGCGCGGCTGGGTCACCTTCCGCGGTCTGCGCATGCCGCCGGTCTGGGTCTTGATGCCCGTCGCGCTCGCCGCGTTCGGCCTGGTCTACCTGCGCTACCACATGATATTCGGGCGCGAACCGGGCGTGGCCATGGTGGTGTTGCTGCTGACGCTGAAACTATTGGAAATGCGTGCCAAGCGCGATCTGTTCGTGGTGGTGCTGGTCAGTTTCTTCGTCATGCTGACCAATTTCTTTTATTCGCAGTCCATGGGCACGGCAGTGATGATGGCTTTGGCCTTGATCGCCATCCTGACCACGCAATTGTCGTTCCAATATACCGGCGCCGTGCCGCCCCTGCTGCAGCGCTTCAAGTTCGGCATCAAGATCTTCGCGCTCGCGATTCCGCTGATGCTGGTGCTGTTCGTGCTGTTCCCGCGCATCCAGGGCCCGCTGTGGAGCCTGCCCAACGATTCCGGCGCCGGCCACACCGGCCTGTCGGACAGCATGTCGCCCGGCCTGATTTCCGATCTGGCGCAATCGCCCGACCTGGCATTCCGCGTCAAGTTCACCGACCCCGTGCCGCCGCAGGCGCAGCTCTACTGGCGCGCCTTCGTGCTCGATTTCTTCGACGGTACAACCTGGTCGAGAAAACAGCTCGACCCGCCGCGCTCGAACCCGCTCGAGCCGGGCAGCCTGCATGGCAAGCCGGTAAGGTACGAAGTGACGCTGGAAGCCACCGGCGGCCGCTGGCTATACGCGCTCGACATGCCTGGCGCCGTGCCCGGCCCGTCGGACAACCCGACTCGCTTCACCACCAACATGCAAATGCTGGTCGAGCATCCGATCGACAATCGCGTGCGCTACGACGCCGTCTCCTATCCCAGCTATTCGTTCGACGCCGACGCGCCGTTGGCGAACCGCACCCACTGGCTGCAGCTTCCGCCGCGCACCAACGGCAAGACGCGCGTACTTGCCGCGCGCCTGCGCGCCGAATCGCCCGACGACCTCACCCTGATCAACAAGGTGCTGGCAAATTTCCATGGACAGCATTTTTCCTATACCTTGCAGCCGCCCACGCTGGGGCGCGACTCGGTCGACGCCTTCCTGTTCGACACCCAGGCCGGGTTTTGCGAACACTATGCCGGCGCCTTCACCTTCATCATGCGCGCAGCCGGCATCCCGGCACGCGTCGTCACCGGGTACCAGGGCGGCGAACTCAATCCGGTCGACGACTACCTGGTCGTTTCGCAATCCGATGCCCACGCCTGGTCCGAAGTCTGGCTCGAAGGGCGCGGCTGGGTGCGCGTGGACCCGACGGCGGCGGTCGCGCCCGAGCGTATACAACGCAGCCTCTACAGCGTCGTGCAGCGCACCGGGTTCGGCAGCCTGCTGCCTTTGAGCGACGACAAATCCAGCATGTTCAACAAACTGCGTTTCGACTGGAGCGCGCTAGGCAACGCCTGGAATCAATGGGTGCTCGACTACAGCAGCGGCACGCAATCGAGCCTGATCGAATCGATCGGACTCGGCAAGGTCGACTGGAGCGAGCTGATCGCGCTGATGGGCGGCGTCGGCGCCATCGTGATCGGCATCATGGCAATTCCCTTGCTCGGCAAACGGCAGAAGCGCGACCCTGTCAGCACAATCTATGAACAGCTATGCCGGCGCGTGGCGAAGCTCGGCTATGCGCGCGCCATCCACGAAGGCCCGCGCGACTACGCGCACCGCCTGGCCGACGCGCCCGCCCTCGTGCCCGAACGCAAGGCCGCGTTGGCGCGTTTTTTCGAACTCTACGAAACCCTGCAATATCGGCGCGACGGCCTGCACGACGCGCGGCACAAACTCAACCGGCTCAAAACCCTGCTAAGCGAATGCACATGACGTTTTCTTCCCCGCGCCACATCCGCAGCACCCTGTCTCTGCTGGCCCTGGCCCTGGCCGCCGCCTTCCCTGCCGCCTGCGCCGACACCGGCGCCAAGACGCGCCACGCTGCCGTCGACAGACAAGGTGAATTCGTCGATTTCAACTCCTGGCAGGCCGTGCAGGACTTCACCGCCATGATGGTGGACCAGCACGGCTTCGCCCGCGCCAACGTCGAAGCGGTATTCAAGAACGCGCGCCACATCGATAGCGCCATCCAGCTCGTCAAACCGGCGCCGGTCGGCCAGCCCAAGAACTGGCAAGCTTACCGCGCACGCTTCGTCGAGCCCAAGCGCATCGCCGCCGGCCTGGCATTCTGGAACGAGCACGCCGAAGCGCTCACGCGCGCCGAGAAGGAATACGGCGTGCCGGCAGAGATCATCGTCGGCATCCTCGGCATCGAGACGCTGTACGGCCAAAATACCGGCAGCTTCCGCGTGATCGACGTGCTGGCCACGCTCGGCTTCGACTATCCCGACACGCCGAACCGCGCCGCGCGCATGGATTACTTCAGGAGCGAGCTGGAAAACGCCCTGCTGTTCGCGCGCGAATCGAGCATCGACCCGTTCTCGCTCAAGGGCTCCTATGCCGGCGCGATCGGTCTGCCGCAATTCATGCCCGGCAGCATCCGCAAGTTCGCCGTCGACTACGACGGCGACGGCAAGATCGACCTGCGCAACTCGCCCGAAGACGCCATCGGCTCAATCGCCAACTTCCTCGCCCAGCACGGCTGGCACAGGGGCGAGCCCACCGTCTTTCCCGCCGGCGTCACCACGCCGGTGGAAGACGGCAAGAACGCCTGGCCGTCCTACATCGGCCAAAGCCTGGAAGCGAAGTTCAGCCTGGCCGAACTCAAGGCCGCCGGCGTGCGACCGACCGTCGAACCGCCGCAAGACATGCCGTTCGGCCTGATCGATCTGCAAAACGGCACCGAGCCGACCGAGTATTGGCTGGGTGGCCCCAACTTCTTTGCGATTACGCAGTACAACCGGTCGTATTTCTATGCCATGTCGGTGATCGAACTGGGGCGCGAGGTGCGGACCTTGC